>Ga0137310_100471_pt1 | contig 27053 bp, 18 predicted proteins | sample NAcewiD2O_June_2_FD_97183 | JGI IMG/M metagenome (GOLD analysis project Ga0137310, IMG submission 97183) | Mouse cecal microbial communities from Vienna, Austria - N-Acetylglucosamine amended D2O_June | ecosystem: Host-associated > Mammals > Digestive system > Large intestine > Cecum | place...
ATATCGTCAACCTGTCCGCGTCTTCCCTGATGACAACATTGACCATAAAGCTGTTTGGAAACAAGGCGGTGGGAGTGGCCACTGGCGTGCTGACCCTGCTGATCCTGGTGTTCGGCGAGATCACGCCAAAGACCTTGTCCACCATATCCGCGGAGTCCATGGCTTTGAGGAGCGCGGGGATCATATACGCGCTGATGTATGTTCTGACCCCGGTGATCGCGGTGGTCAATAAGCTGTCTTTGGGGGTTCTCATGTTCCTGAAGGTGGACCCAAACAAAAAGCAGGACATGATCACAGAGGATGAGCTGCGGACTATCGTGGAGGTGAGCCACGAGGAAGGCGTTATAGAGACAAAAGAGAAGAAGATGATCAACAATGTGTTTGATTTTGGGGATTCTCTGGCAAAGGATATCATGGTTCCCCGGATCGACATGGTGTTTGTAAATGTAGATGCGACTTATGATGAACTGATCGATATTTTCAGAAATGAACAGTATACCCGCATCCCGGTGTATGAGGAGACCACGGACAATGTTATCGGGATTGTTAATGTGAAGGACTTGCTTCTGATCGAGGATCATGACAATTTTCATATTCGGGACTGTCTGAGGCAGCCCATGTACACTTACGAGTACAAGAAGAACTCGGAGCTGATGATAGAGATGCAGAAGTCTTTCAGCAATCTTGTGATTGTGCTGGATGAGTACGGGGCTACCGCGGGGCTGGTAACCTTGGAGGACATGTTGGAGGAGATCGTGGGAGAGATCCGGGATGAGTACGATCAGGACGAGATTAAGACGGTTCAGCAGAAAGGGCCTGGGGAGTACTCGGTGGCGGGAGCCATGAAGCTGGCGGACATCAACGACCGTCTGGGGCTGGAGCTGGAGTCTGAGGATTACGATTCCGTGGGCGGGCTGGTGATCGGGCTTTTGGATCACCTGCCGGACGAGGGCGAGGAGGTCAGCGACGGCGGGATCCGCTTTATTGTGGAGAGTGTGGATAAGAACAGGATCGACAGGATCCGCATGATCCTGGAAGAGGATGGACAGGAGGAGGGAGGGGACGAGACGGCGGATCCCTCCTCCCAGACAGAGGACTGACTTGTTTCTGCTCGCGGGGCTGGGCTCATGTTTTTGTCCTTGTTGGATTTGGCTTCCTTTAACTGGAGACTCCGCCGATGATCCCGCTTCCCACACAGAAGGCAAGGGTGGTCAGGAGACGGGAGGTGTCGGAGGTTATTTCCCGGTTGATCACAAAGGATACCGCGAACAGAACTAAAAAGTAGGACAGTCCCGCGGCAAAGCCGCAGAAAAACCGCTGCCTCTGGACCCGCTTTCCCATGACAAAGCCGGCCAGGGCGCAGGACAGTATGTAGACCATGTTGACGGCAATGGTTACCTGGCTTTCTTTCAATCGGAATTTGTACAGCGCGAAGGAGGTCGCGGCCAGCAAAAGTCCTGAGAGAAGATAGGAAAAAAGCAGAGAGCGGAGCAGCGCTCTTGGAGTTGAAGCTCCCATAAAGACTCCTTGATCGTTTTGTTGGTTTTAATATATTCGTAAAAATGCTGGGATATGTACAAGATTCCCAGAGATTACTATTTTAGGGAGAATGAGATGGAAAAAGAGAAAGGCGGCAAAATTAAAGGAATAAAAATTCGCACCATAAATTATGCCATGATCATAGCGGCGGCGGTTTTGTATGTGGTTCTTGTCTACGCCACTGTCCAGGCTTCCATCAAGTATAAAAGGCTGATTGAGGCCACAGAGGATTATATTCTCTGTGAAAAGGACGCGGCTTTGGTGAGAGAGGGGTCGGATTATCTTACGGAGCAGGTCCGTCTCTACGTAGTCACCCTGGAGCCGGAATATATGGAGGCTTATTTTACGGAAAAGAATGTGACAAGACGCAGGGAACAGGCTTTAGAGGAGCTGGAGGAATATGAGACCAGCCAGGAGACCTACGACTATCTCCAGAGGGCCCTGGATAATTCCAACAAACTGACGGAGAGGGAGATCTATGCCATGAGGCTGATCACCCTTGCCCAGGGATATGATGAGGCTTCTCTTCCGGAAGAGATGAAGGGGGTTGTCCTCCAGGAAGCTGACAAAAACTTAAGCTCCCAGGAGATGGTGGACAGGGCCAGGAGCATGGTGTTTGACTATGGCTACCGGAACGCCAAAGAACTGATCATGAGCAACACGGATTATTTTCTGGACAGCATTATAAAGTGGACCAGGAACAAGCAGTCGGAGAGCGCCATGGTCCTCCAGAATATTATGAACCGTCAGAGAGAGTGCGTTGTTGTCCTGTTTGTGCTCAATGCCGCCAATTTCATCCTGGTCATCATGCTGATCATAAAGCCGCTTCAGGTTTACATAGATTGTATCAAGGAGGAAAAAAGACTGGAGATCACCGGGGCTTATGAGTTTAAGTACCTGGCGCTGACGTACAATGATATTTATGAGGTGAACGCGGCCAATGAGGTTCTGCTGCGCCATAAGGCGGAACACGATCCCCTGACGGGAGTCATTAACCGGGGGGCCTTTGAGCAGATGAGGGAGGTTTTGAAGGCTTCCACGGACCCCTTGGCGTTTCTGATTATTGATGTGGACAAGTTCAAGCTGATCAATGACTGCTATGGACACGAGATCGGGGATCAGATCCTTAAGAAGGTGGCAAAGCATTTGTCAGATACTTTCCGCGCCCAGGATTATGTGGCCAGGATCGGCGGCGATGAGTTCGCGGTTATTATGACAAACAGTACCCGGGAACTGCAGCCGGTAATTCAGAACAAGGTAGAGTCCATGAATCAGTTTTTGAAGAAGCCGGACGACGGGCTTCCGCCTATATCCTTGAGCATCGGAATCGCGTTCTCAGACAAGGGATTTCCGGAGGAGCTCTACAGACAGGCGGACAGGGCGCTGTATCAGGTGAAGGAGAACGGCAGATGCGGCTGCCATTTCTATGATGAATGATAGCGAACAAGTTCTTGCGCGACGGTCGGACTTATGCTATAATCAGGAAAGTGTACCAGGACTAACCGAGACTGGAAGATAATGGAGGAAAAACATGAAGAAAGTAAAGACATTAAGCAATAACACACTGAAGAATACCATGAAGAACGGCGGATGCGGGGAGTGCCAGACTTCCTGTCAGTCCGCGTGCAAGACTTCCTGTACAGTAGGAAATCAGAGCTGTGAGAACAGCGGACGCTGAGGAGCCTGAGATTATCTTTGGATCCCATGTAAGCGGTAGATTACAGAAGGCAGGTAACACATACCCCTACGGTCTCCCAGATTGTAGGGGTAATTTAACGTTGCCGCCTGATTTGGCAAGCCTTATAGAAGGAGATAAGAATCCGTGATTCATCAGTATAAAAATAATGGGTATGATATCATAATGGATGTCAACAGCGGGGCCGTCCATGTCGTGGACGACGTAGTTTACAACGGGGTGGATTATTTAGCCGGGGTTCTGCCTGAATTTGAGGAGCCGGGCCCTATCCCGGAGGAGCTGGCCGGACAGGTCAGGGAATACCTTGGAAAGACCTATGGACTTCAGGAGGCAGAGGAGGCCCTGGCGGATATCCAGGAGCTGATCAACAGGGAAGAGCTGTTTACAAAGGATGTGTACCGCGACTATGTGGTGGATTTTAAGAAGAGAAAGACCGTGGTGAAGGCTTTATGTCTTCACATTGCCCACGACTGCAATCTGGCCTGCCGCTATTGCTTTGCCGAGGAAGGCGAGTACCACGGAAGGCGGGCTCTTATGAGCTTTGAGGTGGGAAAAAAGGCCCTGGACTTCCTCATCGCCAACTCCGGCGGCAGGAGGAACCTGGAGGTTGATTTTTTCGGCGGGGAGCCCCTTATGAACTGGCAGGTGGTAAAACAGCTGGTGGAGTATGGCCGCTCCCAGGAGGAGAGCCATAACAAAAGATTCCGGTTCACCCTGACCACCAATGGCGTTTTGTTAAACGACGAGATTATGGAGTTCTGCAACCAGGAGATGAGCAATGTGGTTCTGAGCCTGGACGGGCGGAAGGAAGTCAACGACCGGATGCGCCCTTTCCGGAAAGGCGACGGGAGCTATGACCTGATCGTTCCCAAGTTCCAAAAATTCGCTGACAGCAGAAATCAGACAAATTATTATGTGAGAGGCACATTTACCAGGAACAACTTAGATTTCTCAAAGGATGTCCTCCATTTCGCGGATCTGGGATTTAAGCAGATGTCCATGGAGCCGGTGGTGGCCTCCCCCAAGGAGCCATATGCCATCCGGGAGGAGGACCTGCCTCAGATCCTGGAAGAATACGACAAACTGGCGGTAGAATATATAAAACGGCAGAGGGAGGGAAAAGGGTTTAATTTCTTCCACTTTATGATCGACTTAAATCAGGGGCCCTGCGTGGCCAAGCGGCTCTCTGGCTGCGGTTCCGGAACCGAGTACCTGGCAGTGACTCCCTGGGGGGATCTGTATCCCTGCCATCAGTTTGTGGGGCAGGAAGGATTTCTCCTCGGCAATGTGGATGAGGGGATCACCAACACCAGGGTTCAGGATGAGTTCAAGCTGTGCAATGTCTACGCGAAGGAAAAGTGCCGGGACTGCTTTGCCCGGTTCTACTGCAGCGGCGGCTGCGGGGCGAATTCCTATAATTTCCATGGCTCCATCACAGAGGCCTATGATATAGGATGTGAGATGCAGAAGAAGAGGATCGAATGTTCCATCATGATCAAGGCGGCACTGGCTGAGTAAACCGCGGACCGCGGACTTGGCACAATATAAACAAAGGAGATTATGTATCATGAAAAGTAGTAAAGGAAAAGGCTTCCTGGGCCTCCTTGCCCTCCTGGTCTGTGTAGCCCTGTTTGGGTATTTTGGCTACGACACCATGGATGACATTAAACTGGGACTGGACTTAGCGGGCGGTGTCAGCATCACCTACCAGGCCCTGGAGAGCAATCCCGCGGCGGAGCAGATGTCGGACACGGTCTACAAACTGCAGCAGAGAGTAGAAGGCTACAGCACGGAGGCAGAGGTGTATCAGGAAGGAGGAAACCGTATCAACATCGACATCCCTGGTGAAAACGACGCCAACGCCATCTTAAAAGAGCTGGGTCAGCCGGGATCCCTGATCTTTATCGACGAGGAGGGGAATATCATCCTTACCGGGGATCAGGTGGCAAGTGCCAAACCGGGTATTATGGAACAAAACGGCAAACGGGAGAACACGGTAAACCTGACCTTCACCCCGGAGGGGTCCCAGCTTTTCGCGGAGGCCACCAAGGCGAATCTGGGAAAGATCATCTATATTATCTATGACAACGAGATCAAGTCCGCTCCCCGGGTCAATTCGGAGATCACGGGAGGGGAGTGCTATATTGAGGGCATAGACACCTACGAGGAGGCGGAGAACCTGGCCGCCACCATCCGCATCGGTTCTCTGTCCCTGGAGCTGGAAGAACTGCGTTCCAACGTAGTAGGCGCCAAGTTGGGACAGGAAGCCATCGCTACCAGCTTAAGGGCCGCGGCCATCGGATTTCTGGTGGTAGCCCTGTTCATGGTCTTTGTCTATAGGATCCCAGGGGTGGCTTCCGTGCTTGCCCTGTGTCTGTATGTGGGCCTGGAGCTGATCCTTCTGTCAGCGTTTGAGGTTACATTGACACTGCCCGGCATCGCGGGTATTATCCTGTCCATCGGCATGGCAGTGGATGCCAACGTCATTATCTTTACCCGTATCAAGGAAGAGATTGGTGTGGGCAAGACCGTGCGGTCTGCTATCAAAACCGGATTTTCCAAGGCATTGTCCGCCATTGTTGACGGCAATATCACCACCTTGATCGCGGCTGTGGTGCTGTTCTGGAGAGGCTCCGGCACGGTGAAGGGCTTTGCCTCCACCCTGGCGATCGGTATCATCCTTTCCATGTTCACCGCGCTGTTTGTGACAAAGGCGGGCCTGTACGCCCTGTACAATATGGGATTCCAGGATGTGAAATTCTATGGAGTTAAGAAAGCTTCGGATCCAAAAGATTTTCTTGGAAAGAGAAAAGTGTTTTTTGCCGTATCCATTGCCGCTGTGGTGTTGGGCTGGGCGGTCATGGGGGCGGGAGCCGCTTCGGGAAAGGGTGCCCTCAACTACGGCATGGATTTTAAAGGCGGCACTTCCACCAATGTGACCTTTAACGAGGACATGAGCTTAGAGGACATTTCCGCCAAGGTAGTTCCGGTGATCGAGGAGGTTACAGGGGACCCGGAGGTTCAGACCCAGAAGGTGGCCGGGACCACGGAAGTGATCATCAAGACCAAGACACTGACCGTGGACCAGAGGGAAGCCCTGAACCAGGCTATGGTGGATCAGTTCGGTGTGGATCCGGAGCTGATCACGGCGGAGAGCATCTCAGGCGCTGTCAGCCAGGAGATGAAGCAGGATGCCATGGTGGCGGTGGTTATCGCAACCATCTGTATGCTGGTCTATATCTGGTTCCGGTTTAAGGATATCCGTTTTGCCGCCAGCGCGGTGCTGGCCCTGCTCCACGATGTTCTGGTGGTGCTCACCTGCTACGCGGTGGCAAAATGGTCTGTGGGGTCTACGTTTATCGCGTGTATGCTGACCATTGTGGGATACTCCATCAACGCCACCATCGTGATCTTTGACCGTATCAGGGAGAACCTGCAGACAAAGAGCCACAAGGAGTCCGTGGCCGACCTGGTAAACCGCAGTATCACAGAGACCTTTACCAGAAGCATCAACACCTCACTGACCACCTTTATCATGGTGTTTATGCTGTTTATCCTGGGAGTGTCCTCCATTCGGGAGTTTGCCCTGCCTCTTATGGCCGGCATCATCATAGGAGGATATTCTTCCATCTGCGTTACCGGAGCCCTGTGGTATGTACTGACCATGAGAAAGAAGCCTGCCAAGGCGGAACAGTGAGACGTATGGAATATAAGATCATAGCCAGAGACGGCCGGGCCAAAAGGGCCCAGGTAAAGACAGTCCACGGTGTCATCCAGACACCGGTGTTCATGAATGTGGGCACAGTGGGAGCCATCAAGGGCGCTGTGTCAACAGATGACCTCCGGGTTATCAATACCCAGGTGGAGCTGTCCAACACGTATCACCTCCATGTGCGAACAGGAGACAAGCTGATCAGACAGTTTGGGGGCCTCCATAAGTTTATGAACTGGGACCGGCCTATCCTGACAGATTCCGGGGGATTTCAGGTGTTTTCCCTGGCGGTGATGCGCAAGATCAAGGAGGAGGGAGTATACTTTAACTCCCACATTGACGGAAGAAAGATTTTTATGGGGCCGGAGGAGAGCATACAGATCCAGTCAAACTTAGGCTCCACCATTGCCATGGCATTTGACGAATGTCCCCCTCACCCGGCCACGAGAGAGTATATGCAAAACTCTGTGGACCGGACCACCAGGTGGCTTCTGAGATGCAAGGCTGAGATGGAACGGCTGAACGCTCTGCCGGATACCGTAAACCGGGAACAGCTCCTGTTCGGGATCAACCAGGGCGGAACCTTTGAGGATATCCGGATTGCCCACGCTAAGGAGATATCAGGGCTCAACTTAGACGGCTATGCCATAGGGGGCCTGGCGGTGGGAGAGAGCCATGAGGAGATGTATCGGATCTTAGATGAGACCGTGCCTTGTCTGCCGGAGGACAAGCCCACCTACCTGATGGGGGTGGGCACTCCGGCCAATATCCTGGAGTCCGTGGACAGAGGGGTGGATTTCTTTGACTGTGTGTACCCGTCAAGAAACGGCCGCCACGGCCATGTGTACACCAATGAGGGTAAACGGAATCTGTTTAACCAGAAGTATGAGCTGGACCCCCGCCCTATTGAGGTAGGGTGCGGGTGTCCGGCCTGCCGTTCCTACAGCAGGGCCTATATCCGCCATCTTCTGAAGGCCAAGGAGATGCTGGGCATGAGATTATGCGTCTTGCATAATCTGTACTTTTATAATACAATGATGGAAGAGATCCGCGACGCGATCGAGGAACACCGCTATGCCCAATACAAGGAACAAAAGCTTAAGGGCATGATGGGTGAGAAAAATTAAACTGGAACCGGATGTTACGCGCGAGGCGGTGAGAAGCCGGGTAAGGAGGATTATTTTATGTTAACTGCAAGCGCCATGGGCGGAGTAGGATTCTGGGTGGTATATGCCGCGTTTTTGCTGGGACTGATGTATTTTATCGCCATCCGCCCTCAGAACAAGGAGAAGAAACGGATGGCTGAGCTGATGGAGAGCATTGCCGTGGGAGACACCATCCTGACCTCCAGCGGATTTTACGGGGTTGTCATTGATATGACTGACGACACGGTTATCGTAGAGTTCGGCAACAACAAGAACTGCCGGATCCCCATGCAGAAGACAGCCATCGTGCAGGTGGAGAAACCAGAATAAGCTTCATGGAATCAGATTGGACTGGCCGCCCCACAGTTAAAAAGACTGTGAGGGCAGCGGCTGGTCCGCCAGGAGCGGACAGACTTGCGGACCTTCATTTTACCCTAGGAAGTAAGGTGAGGGCTTTTTTTCTCTTTATACGGGGAGTGGCTATGAAAGGAGCGGACAGCCATGATCAGGAATATGGTGTTTGATATGGGAAATGTGCTGGTTTACTATGACTCAAGGAGGGCCAGCGGACGATTCGCGGCAGACCATGAGGAGATGGAGGCGGTCAATACTTCCGTGTTCGTGTCGCCGGAGTGGCTTATGCTGGATATGGGTGTGATCTCCCAGGAGGAGGCGCTGGCGAGGATGACGGCCAGGCTCCCTGACGGTCATGCCAGGGAGGCGGCCAGGCTCTGTCTGGAGCACTGGCATGAGTACTGTATGTGGCCGGTGCCGGGCATGGAGGAGCTGGTGACGGATTTAAAGAACCAGGGATACCGGCTATATCTGTGTTCCAACGCGTCTCTTCGGATGCTGGACTGTTATCAGGACACCATCCCCGGAATCCGCCTTTTTGACGGGGCGCTGTTTTCGGCTGAGGTAAAGTGCGTGAAGCCTCAGAAGGAGATGTACGGCCATCTTTTCAGGCGCTTTGGCTTAAAACCAGAGGAGTGCTTTTTTGTCGATGATCTGCCTGCCAATATTCAGGCGGCCCGGGAGTGCGGGATGGACGGGTACTGTTTTGGAGACGGAGACGTGATGAGGCTGAGGGAGATACTAAAAGAGCTGTGAAGCCATAAGATGTGTACATAGAGACGATATTTTTAAGAAAGGAAAGGGGATATGAGAGAAGAGAAAGCAGAGGAAGCCAGTTCAGGCTCTATCGTGAGAGAGACATTTCAGATGGCATGGCCGGCGGTGATGGAATCCTTTTTTGTGGCCCTGGCGGGAATGATCGACTCATTGATGGTCAGTTCCATCGGGGCTTACGCGGTGGCGGCGGTAGGCCTTACTACACAGCCCAAATTCATCGGTCTTGCCATGTTCGTGGCCGCCAATGTGGCTGTGTCGGCCATCGTGGCCAGGAGAAAGGGGCAGGAGGACCGGGAGGGGGCCAACCAGACATTGGTGGCAGCCATGGTGTTCGTGTGCCTGGCGGGGATCGTGGTCAGTATATTGTGTGTGGCTTTTGCCGACCCCATTATACGGCTGTGCGGTTCCAATGAGGATACGCACCGGACAGCGGTAATCTATTTTCAGATCATCATGGGCGGTATGATGTTCAACATTATCTCCCTGGTCATCAACGCGGCACAGAGAGGCGCGGGGCGGACCAGAATCGCCATGAAGACCAATGTCACTGCCAATGTGCTGAATATGATAGGCAATTACCTTCTGATCGGCGGTAACTTCGGATTTCCGGCATTAGGGATCCTGGGTGCCGCGCTGGCAACGGTTTTCGGGACCGTGGTAGCCTGCGGCATGAGCATAGCGTCTATTATCCCAAAGGACAGCTTTGTCAGCATTCCCTATATGCTGGCTAATAAGATCCGGTTTCGGATGTCAAGCTTAAAAAGCATTTTCAGGATCGGTTCCAACATATTTCTGGAGCAGATCCTTCTGAGGATCGGGTTTATGGCTGTGGCGGTGATGACGGCCAAACTGGGGACCGATGCCTTCGCGGCCCACCAGGTAGGCATGAATGTGATGAGCCTGTCGTTCTCCTTTGGAGACGGCATGCAGGTGGCGGCGGTGGCACTGATCGGGCGGAGCCTGGGAGAGGAAAAACCAGAGCTTGCCAAGATCTATGGGGCTACCTGTCAGAAGATGGGGGCAGCCATCTCTATGGTTCTTGCCGTATTTTATCTGCTGGGAGGCAGATTGCTGTACAGTCTGTATTTCGAAGAGGCCCATATCATCGCCATGGGCGTTGAGATTATGAGGGTTATTGTGATCATTGTGGTGCTGCAGATTTCCCAGGTTATCTATATGGGCTGTTTAAGAGGGGCGGGAGATGTGTTCTTTACCACAGTGGCCTCAACCATCAGTGTTACCTTTGTCAGAACCATCAGTTCCTACGGCCTGTGCTACACAGCGGGTCTGGGGCTTATCGGTATTTGGTTCGGCATTGTGTGCGATCAGCTGTGCAGATTTATTCTTACCAGGTGGAGATTCCGCTCCGGAGCCTGGACGAAGGTAAAAATATAAGGAGGAAGGCAAATGCGTAAGCGTTTTTGAGATGCCTTCCGACGACGTGGCAGGTGACGCGAGGCGTCACGTGCCGATACCAAGAAAGGAGGAAGGTAAATGAAGAGAAGAGTAGCGTTTGCCATGGCGGCTGTCTTGTTTCTCTGCAACCCCCTGCAGAGCATGAACCCTGTGTTGTCTGTAAAGGCATCCATAGACAGCCGCCTGGTAGGTGATACCGGGGACATTGCCTCGGTATCCAACGGACAGTCCGGAGGGGCCAAAGCCCAGACCCTTTCGGAGGATGGCGGTACCGGGTGGCTTAAGCTCAGGGTTCAGGGTACAGCCCAGGCCGCCCAGTCCCAGTGGACCGTGGAACTTTACCCGTCAGACGGGGAAGGGGGCGGTGAGTCTATCACTGACAGCTTTACGATGCCAGCCATGGAAGACGGCCGGTATTCCCAGGTTGAGACAGTGATCAAGGACATACCTGACGGCACTTATGACTTAAGGCTGGTGCCGTCCAGCACAGACGGAAATTCCTATGTTCCCTATGAGCAGAAGGGAATCAAGATCAAGGGGGACATGACAACCCTCAGACTGATGAATGATCTTCCGGAATCTCATGGATATGGGGACACGGAGAAGGCCAAGATCGGTGTTCTTTCCATGGGCGATATCAACGGCGACGATCAGATCGACGATGCTGACAAAGAAGAGCTTTTAAAGATCATTGCCATGGAAGACAGACATGACGACGCCTTTTTTGACAGGGCGGACCTCAACGGAGACGGCCAGGTGGACCTTCTGGATGTGGCTCATTTTACAAAGTACTATCAGACCGGAGTCCAGGAGAGAAAGGCAGAGCCTGTAAAGGCGGTTCTGGTGAGGGCTGAGGAGGTTAAGGCTTCAGCCAGCAACGCGGATATAACACAGGGCAGCATAGAGGCCATGATGGCAGGCGAAGGGTCCCTGGCTCTGGAGGCGGAAGGAGAGATCACCAGAGAGAATCCTGTCAAAATCGAGGCGGAATTTAACGCGCCGAAACAGATGCGGGGATTCGTTATCGAACCGGTTATGGGTTCCGGAGGCAGTATCCGGGACGCGGTGGTTCAGGTGGAGGATGAAAACGGAAAACTCCATGAATTCCAGGTTGTGGACGGGCAGGTCAACAAACAGAGAAGCCTGAAAAAGGCCATGGCCATGGCGGCGGCCAATGTGGTGTCAGAGGAGGAAGAGACCGTTGACGACGACATGCGCCAGGGCGTTCCCATTGAGATTGACTTAGGCGGTCAGGTGGCGGTAAAGAAGGTCACCATCAGTGTCAGCAAAACTCTGGAGTCAAAAAGCCTGGTGGAGATATCCAGGGTAGAGTTTTTGAACGACATGGAGAACCGGATACCAGAGCCCATGATGGCAGGACCAGACCGCCTGAAAGTGGAAGACGGGGATGCCTCATTTGTGATGACATGGAAGAAACAGGCCAATGTCACAGGATATGAGGTAACTGTCAGCGACGAGGAGAACAGCCAGACCTATCCTGTCGAAGCGGCTACCATCATGGTCAGCAGCCTGGCAGGGGATGATCTGATCAACGGCAAGGAGTACAAGGTGGAGGTGCGCTCTGTCAACGGCACATGGAGAAGCCCCTCAAGCTTTACCACCGCTCACCCCAGAGCCGTGAGCCTTCCCCCGGCACCTGAGAATGTCGCTATTACAGGCGGTTACAGAAGGCTGGCTATCCAGTGGAAGGATATGAAAGATACAGACACTTACACCCTGTACTACCGGAAAGCGGCAGATACGGAAGGGACCTTCCAGTCAGTGCCAGGTATTGAGGAGAACCGGTATGATCTTCGGGAACTGGAAGATGAGACCGAGTATGAGATCTATCTTACAGGTTCCAATCCTCTTGGAGAAGGACCCGGGTCCATCCACTACAAAGGAAAAACCGTGTCCCTGAATCCGCCTGAGACACCGAATTACAAGCTGATCAACACGCCCCAGGCACAAACCCACACCGCCCACATAGAATCCGTACTCTATGGGGGAACCGATGAGCATGAGTTTGATGTGGTGGACGGTGATTACACCACCAGCTGGGTACGCCTTGACTGGGATGCGGGAAATGCCTATCCGGGAGAAAACAAGGCCCCCATTGTGACTCTTGACCAGGAGTATGAGATGGATACCGTGGCCCTGATCCCCGATGAGGAGCAGAAATTCGACCTGACATCCGTGAGAATCGACTACTGGGATGCCGCGAACAACAAAAAGTCCGTCGCCACAAGGCTGTACAAGAAGACCAGCAATGACAAGACCTACTATATGGTACAGGCGGTGGAGCCATTTACCGCGAAGCGGGTGCAGCTTGCCATGAGAACCTTCAACCAGCGCCGGATCAGCGTTGCGGAATATAAATTCTACTATTATGATCCCCTGGAAGATGATATCATGGGCCTGTACACGGACACTTATCACGTAAGCCTGAGAGAGGACGTGACCCAGGGGGATATTGATAATCTGAGAAAACGTCTGAACACAACCGACCCGGCCAGCGGCGAGTATCATCCAAAGAAGGACATCCTGGAGGCAGAGCTTGCCAACGCGGAGCAGATCCTGAAAGAGGGGAGCAGCGCCGCGGATATTATGGTGGTGGACAACAAAGATACAGAAGGCTATGACAGCCACATTACCTTCCGGGGAGGCCTTAATGTTTATCAGCCTCTGGGAGTCACTGTGAGGGCAGGGGACACCATTACCGTCTATGCGGGAGGACCCAGACACGAGATCGGCGACGGAACCAGGCTTCAGGTGGTGGTATCTCAGTATCACGGCAGCTCCAACGCGGTATTCCGGTCCGTGGGCTACTTAAAGGCAGGTCCCAATGAGATTACCATCCCGGCTGTGGACAACATGGATTTAGAGAGAGGCGGCCAGATCTACATAGCTTATACAGGAACCGCAGGAGCGGAGGAGTATGGCGTTCGGGTAGTGGGAGGAACCAGAATTCCTGTGCTGGATCTCTCAGACATGTCTCTCAGGACCATGGATGATCCTCTAAGCGATGAGACATGCCGGACAAAGGTGATGAACTACATTGACGCTCTGGAGGACATGCAGGGCAAAGCCCAGCAGCTCCACCAGGAAAATCACGCCGATTACCCGTGGCAGCCGCAGAACTGCGTCTATGAGGCCACAGATATTGTCACAAGGTACACCATGCTGTCTCTGGCCACGGAAAGAGTTCTGGCTGGCATTGGAAACGGCACGAAGGAAGAAAAGGCCCAAAACCTGGTTATGTCCTTAAAGGCCATGGATGAGATGATGTATCTGTTCTATCAGCACAAAGGGCTTAACGAGAATCCTGGGGACAAGACCCACAACAGGGTTCCGGTGAGCCGTATCAACATCCGCTATCAGAGGATGTTCGCGGGAGCCTTCATGTACGCCGGAGGCAAACATATAGGCATTGAGTGGTCATCCCTGTCCGGTATGGTAAACGGCAGACCCGTGGTGAGAGATGAGAACGGAAAGTGGATAAGCGGACAGTATTTTGGCTGGGGCATTGCCCATGAGATCGGCCATGAGATCAATGAGGGCGCTTACACGGTGGCAGAGGTTACCAACAACTATTTCTCACTGCTGGCACAGGCCAGGGACACCAACACCTCTGTCCGTTTTACATACGACAAGGTATTTGATAAGGTAACATCAGGAACCAAGGGCAAGGCCTCCAACGTGTTTGTACAGCTGGCCATGTACTGGCAGCTCCATCTGGCCTATGACAGGGGCTACAATTTTAAGATCTACGATGACCCCGGGGAGCAGCTTGACAATCTGTTCTTCGCCAGAGTGGACTCTTACGCCAGAAAGATCAGCGAGGCCCCAGGTTCTCTCAGCCTCAACGGGGCGGACACGGACAACAAGCTGATGCGCCTGGCAATGGCGTCAGCACAGAAAAACCTGCTGAGCTTCTTTGAACACTGGGGAATGGAGCCTGACGAGGAAACCATAGCCTACGCGGGGCAGTTTGAGGAGGAGACCAGAGGAATCTGGTTTGCCAATGACGAGACCAGAGTAAAGCAGATTGAGGCCGGAGCGGACCAAAATCTGGCTGAGGCTGTGAAAGTAACAGGCACCATTGACTATACAGAAGGAAGCAATGAAGTGACATTAAACCTGTCCTCCTCTCAGGATATCTGGATATATGAGATCCGCCGTTACGAGAGAGTCAAGGATGAGATTGTCAGAAGGCCAGTGGGCTATGTCCAGGCAAATGGCGGGGAGGCTCAGTTTACCGATGTCATAGGAACCATCAACAACCACGCTTTCACCTACGAGGTCATAGGCTATGACCAGTGGCTGAATCCTACAAAGACGGCGGAGCTTGGGGAAGTAAAGGTATCTCACGACGGAAACCTGGACAAAGACCTCTGGCAGATCACGACTAACATGACCAACGGGGAGCTGGAGGATGCGGATGACAATGATCCGGAGGTTCCGTATCAGCCGGGACTGGAGCTGATGTGTGACAATGATATGTCCACCAGCTTTACCGGAAAGACAGAGGGAACCCAGGTTCCGGAGATTGTGATCCACTTAAATCAGCTGGAAACCATCACCGGGCTTAAGTATGCCGGAACAGCGGTGGAAGGCCTGGAGATCTATGTCAGCGAAAGCGGCGGAGAAGGCAATGAGGAGTGGACCATGGTTAAAACACATGCCTCCGGCATTAAACAGGATGGCAGCGCCACAGTGTACCACTTTACCGACGGCACCAACCTGTTTACTTACGACGCTTCCTATGTGAAACTGACGGCACCCGGCCAGGGAGGAAAAGAACTGACCGTGGCAGAGCTGTCCCTTATGGGAGAGACCGGGGACAATGTTTCTCTGGAAAGCACAGGCTCTATCGGAATCCTCAGTGAGGATTATGTAGACGGGACCACCATTCCCCAGGGCTCTCTGGTATTTACAGGCACCTACAAAGGAAATCCGGCTTACAACACCGTTCTTCTGTGGGACGACCAGGGCAATATCGTGGGAGGCACAGACGAGGCAGGCACCATCAACGCGGAGGAAGTTATATTCGCCCCGGATCCTCAAGACGGGATGCTGGGAGAGGTCAGCGACGGAATCTGGGTTTACTACATAAAGCCGGGATTTGACATGACTCAGCTGAAAGGCAGAAAGATAAGGGCTGAACTCTACCGGGTAGATGACGCCATGACCCAGGAAGGAGAGCGTCTGGTAAGCTCCACTGTATTTGTGGAGATTCCTGATCCGATTCCCTCTATTAAACTGAACAAAGGTACAGGAGGCGGCGAGTGATGAGAAGAGGAACAATCAGATACGGTCTGACCGTCTGCCTGACAGCGGCAGCCATGACCACATCCTGTCTGTGCGCGTGGGCGGCAGCGCCTTTTGTCAGCTGGCAGAAGGGAGAAGGAGACAATCAGGCACAGGTGTCCGTGACACTGTCAGACAGCGACGACATACCAGGCGGCGTGTCAGCGCTCCAGCTGGGATTCAGGCTGGAAGTACAGGATGCGGATCATATTCAGGAGGTGACATTCACCTTTGACAGCTCCATCAGCGGCGACGACACGGTGACCGTAAAGGATTATGTCTACGATGAGGATGAAGGGGTTCTGACCGTGTTCGCGGCAGGCAACGACATCACCCTTCTGGAAGCTGGAAAGACACAGAAGCTGGGAACCGTCACCGCCAAGGCCTCAGAGGATATCCAGGTCTATGCCCTGGAGGCAGAGGTCGCGGGGGATGGGGAGAAAAAGACCATTGAGCTGGGCGACCAGCAGGGCAATTCCTGTACCCTGAAGGCCTCAGAGAAGGATCCCGACGATCCCACAACCCCGGATAACCCGGATGATCCTGACGATCCCACAACCCCGGACAACCCGGATGATACCACAGATCCTGACGACCCGGATAAGCCTTCGGGCCTGCCCTCCGTGGGAAGACCCGGCAGAGGCGGCGGTTCCGGCGGCAGCTCCAAAAGCAGGTCAGGCGGGTATCCGGAGCCTGTTACAGGAGCCCGGGAGACAGCCGGAACATGGGAGTGGACCGGAACCGTGTGGAAATTTAAGCTCAGCTCCGGCTCTTACGCCAGGGACACCTGGGTTTACGTCAAGGGAGAATGGTATCACCTGGATCCAAACGGCGACATGAATACCCTGTGGTATCAGACGCCTGCCGGCACATGGTACTATCTGGGCAACAGCGGCGCGATGAAGAAAGGCTGGATCGAGCTGTCCGAGGTCCGCTACCACTTAAACGAGGACAGTGGCAAGATGGATACCGGCTGGTTCTACCTGGGCGGCAACTGGTTTTACGCCCAGGCAAGCGGAGCCATGGCCACGGATTGGCAGATGATCAATGAGAAATGGTATTATCTGAATCCTGTGAGACCAGTTCCCGTGAAGGTGACCGACCCTGTAACCGGCCAGGAGACCGAGTCTGTTGAGGGACAGAGGCTTTATGGAGCCATGTACGCGGCAGAGACCACACCGGACGGTTTTGTGGTAGACGAAAATGGTGTGAGACAGTAACCTGCATGCCCCCGCGCTCCGCGGCTTTGCCGTGAAGGAAAGGAGGCTGCCGCGCCCTTTTGGGCAGGCGGGGTAACAGAGGCCAGAGTTTTGTTGGAGAATATCCAGCAAAGCTCTGGCCCCTTATTTTTCAGGGGATAACTCCAGGTTATGCCAAAAATTCCAAATAAGTTTAAGAGAATTTATTGGGAATTCTTGAAATCCGCGGCCAAATGATATATGATGAAGAGAAACAATTGCAGAAAGAAAGGGAAAAGGGGAGAATATTAGGGATGGACTGTAAGATTGTTACCATACCGGGCGACGGGATCGGACCGGAGATTGTAAGAGAGGCATGTAAGATTCTTGACAAGGTGGGCCAGGTCTACGGCCATACATTTGAATATAATGAGATCCTTATGGGAGGCTGCTCCATTGACGCTTACGGAGTACCTCTGACAGAGGAAGCTTTAGAGACAGCCAGAAAAAGCGACGCCGTGCTGCTGGGAGCGGTGGGAGGCGATGTGGGCAATTCCAGGTGGTATGATGTAGCCCCAAACCTAAGGCCTGAGGCGGGGCTGCTGGCCATCCGCAAGGGCCTTGGCCTGTTCGCCAATATCCGCCCCGCTTATCTGTATAAAGAGCTGGCCGATGCCTGCCCATTAAAGAGGGAGATCATCGGAGATGGATTTGACATGGTGATCATGAGGGAGCTGACCGGAGGCCTTTACTTCGGGGAGCGCCATACCAGAGAGGTGGACGGCGTCATGACAGCCGTGGACACCCTGACCTACAATGAGAAGGAGATCCGCCGTATTGCCGTAAAGGCCTTTGACATCGCCATGAAGAGAAGAAAGAAAGTCATCAGTGTGGATAAGGCCAATGTGCTGGACTCCTCCAGACTGTGGAGGAAAGTGGTGGAAGAAGTGGCAAAGGATTATCCGGAGGTGGAGCTGAGCCATATGCTGGTGGACAACTGTGCCATGCAGCTGGTGATGAATCCGGGACAGTTTGACGTGGTCCTGACAGAGAACATGTTCGGGGACATTCTGTCCGACGAGGCCAGCATGATCACCGGGTCCATCGGCATGCTGTCGTCAGCCAGCTTAAATGAGACAAAATTCGGCCTTTACGAGCCAAGCCACGGTTCTGCCCCGGATATCGCGGGAAAGAACCTGGCAAACCCCATCGCCACCATTCTCTCCGGGGCCATGATGCTTCGGTATTCCTTTGATCTGGACAAGGAGGCGGGGGCCATAGAGGCGGCGGTACAGGAGGTTCTTACCAGAGGATACCGAACCGGGGATATTTACCAGGAGGGCTGTACCAAGGTGGGAACCGCCCAGATGGGAGATCTGATCGCGGCAGCGGTGAAATAAGAGCGACCGCGGCCGCGCCGGAGAGACAAGGCGGGTTCCAACGGCCTGGCAGTGACCCGAAGCGGCAGGCGGATACCATATTATACGAGGAGGAGTCATGATGAGAAGCGACAACGCGAAATCAGGAATGCAACAGGCACCGGCCCGGTCTCTTTACAGGGCCCTGGGGCTGACAGAGGAAGAATTGGCAAGGCCCCTTGTGGGAATTGTCAGTTCCTATAATGAGATTGTTCCGGGACATATGAACCTGGATAAGATTGTAGACGCGGTAAAGCAGGGAGTGGCTATGGCAGGGGGAACCCCCATTGTGTTTCCGGCCATCGCGGTGTGCGACGGCATCGCCATGGGACATGAGGGGATGAAGTATTCCCTGGTGACCAGGGATCTGATCGCCGACTCCACAGAGTGTATGGCCATTGCCCATCAGTTCGACGCCCTGGTTATGGTGCCAAACTGTGACAAGAACGTGCCGGGACTTTTGATGGCAGCGGCCCGCCTGAATATTCCCACGGTGTTTGTCAGCGGCGGTCCCATGCTGGCAGGCCATGTAAAAGGTGAGAAGAGAAGCTTATCCAGCATGTTTGAGGCAGTGGGGTCCTATGCCGCGGGCACCATGACCGAGGAGGAAGTGAGGGAGTTTGAGTGCAAGGTGTGTCCCACCTGCGGCTCCTGTTCCGGCATGTACACCGCCAACAGCATGAACTGCCTGACAGAAGTGCTGGGAATGGGCCTTAAAGGAAACGGAACCATCCCGGCGGTGTACTCTGAGCGGATCAGCCTGGCCAAGCACGCCGGCATGGCTGTCATGGAGATGTTAAAGAAAAATATCTGCCCAAGAGACATTATGACCGAGGCAAGCTTCCGCAATGCCCTGACCATGGACATGGCTTTGGGGTGCAGCACCAACAGCATGCTCCACCTGCCGGCAATCGCCCATGAGGCAGGTGTGGAGATCAACGTGGATATCGCCAACGAGATCAGCGCGAAAACCCCCAACTTATGTCACCTGGCCCCGGCCGGACCTACATATATGGAGGATCTGAATGAGGCAGGAGGCATCTACGCGGTGATGAACGAGATCGCCAAGCTGGGCCTTCTGGATCTGGACTGCATGACCGTCACAGGAAAGACTGTGGGGGAAAATATCAAGGGCTGCGTCAACAGAAACCCGGCAGTGATCCGCACTGTGGAGAACCCCTATTCCCACACCGGAGGCATCGCTGTGCTCAGAGGCAACTTAGCCCCTGACTCCTGTGTGGTGAAGCGTTCCGCGGTAGTTCCCGAGATGCTGGAGCATGAGGGTCCCGCCAGGGTGTTTGACCGCGAGGAGGACGCCATTGAGGCCATCAAAGGCGGAAAGATCGCGGCAGGTGATGTGGTCGTCATCCGCTACGAGGGGCCAAAGGGCGGTCCCGGTATGAGGGAGATGCTCAACCCTACCTCCGCCATAGCGGGGATGGGTCTGGGCTCGTCAGTGGCATTGATCACGGATGGTCGGTTCAGCGGGGCCTCCAGAGGGGCTTCCATCGGCCATGTGAGCCCGGAGGCGGCCGCGGGCGGTCCTATCGGGCTTGTGGAGGAAGGGGATATCATTTCCATCAACATCAACGCCAACACCATTAATTTGAAGGTATCAGACGAAGAGCTGGCCAGACGCCGGGCAAACTGGACTCCAAAGACAAAAGAGGTGTCCGGATATCTGAAGCGCTACAGAAGGCTGGTGACCAGCGCAGACAAGGGAGCAATCCTGGAAGACTAGAAGAAGTAAGGAGAGAAAGAACCCATGCAGATTTTAACAGGAGCAGAGATCCTGGTAGAGTGCCTGAAGGAGCAGGGTGTGGACACCGTGTTCGGATATCCGGGCGGCTCTATCCTGAATATTTATGATGCTCTCTACAAGCATCAGGACGAGATCACCCATATTCTTACCTCCCACGAACAGGGAGCGGCCCATGCCGCGGACGGCTATGCCAGAGCCACAGGGAAGGTGGGAGTGTGCCTGGCCACGTCAGGTCCAGGAGCCACCAACCTGGTAACAGGGATCGCGACCGCCTATATGGATTCCATCCCCGTGGTGGCCATTACCTGCAATGTGGGCGTAAGCCTTCTGGGAAGGGACAGCTTCCAGGAGATCGATATTGCCGGGGTGACCATGCCCATTACCAAATACAACTTTATTGTAAAGGATATTACCAAGCTGGCAGACGTGGTGCGCAGGGCCTTTACCATCGCCAAGTCAGGCCGGCCCGGCCCGGTTCTTGTGGACATCACCAAAGATGTGACCAGCAATTCCTATGATTATGAATACAAGGCGCCGGAGGAGGTCAAGCGGCAGACCGAGACCATTGAGGAGGAAGACTTAGAGCTCGCCCTGATGATGATCAAAAACTCTGAAAAGCCCTTTATCCTGGTGGGAGGGGGCGCTAACCTGGCCGATGCCGCTGACGAGGTCAGGCTGTTTGCCCAGAAGGTCCATGCTCCTGTGGGGGACACTCTTATGGGAAAAGGAGCCTTTGACGGTACCAACGAACGGTACACCGGCATGGTGGGCATGCACGGCACCAAGGCTTCCAATTTCGGGATCACGGAGTGCGACCTTCTCATCGTGGCAGGGGCCAGATTCAGCGACCGGGTAACCGGCAATACCGCCAAATTCGCCAAAAACGCCAGGATCCTCCAGCTGGACATTGATCCCGCTGAGATCAACAAAAATATCAGAACCGATGCCCATGTCATCGGGGATTTAAAGACCATACTGAGAAAGCTGAACGCCCGTCTGGACCCTCAGAACCATGATGAGTGGGTGGCTCATGTGGAGAGGCTTAAGGACATGTATCCCTTAAGCTACAACAAGGAAGTCCTGACAGGCCCGGCGGTGGTGGAGGCCATCTACGAGGCCACAGGCGGGGACGCCATTATCGTCACAGAGGTGGGACAGCATCAGATGTGGGCGGCCCAGTATTACAAGTACAAGAGCCCTCACACCCTTCTCACCTCCGGCGGCTTAGGCACCATGGGCTACGGCCTGGGAGCGGCACTGGGCGCGAAGATGGGCAGAAAAGATAAAAAGGTGTTCAACATCGCCGGGGATGGCTGTTTCCGTATGAATATGAATGAGATCGCCACAGCCACCAGGTACAATATCCCGGTGATCCAGGTAGTGGTCAACAACCATGTTCTGGGCATGGTGCGCCAGTGGCAGACCCTGTTCTACGGCAAGCGGTATTCACATACCATATTGAATGACCATGTGGATTTTGTGAAGCTGGCAGAGGCCATGGGAGCCAAGGCCTACAAGGTGACCAAAAAGGAAGAGTTAAAGCCAGTGATCGAGGAGGCCATGTCCTTAGATATCCCGGTGGTCATTGATTGTCAGATCCACTGCGACGACAAGGTATTTCCTATGGTATCTCCAGGCGCGGCGATTTCCGACGCGTTTGATGATAAAGATCTAAAGCTGTAGCAGAAGAGTTTCGCGGGTATTAGAAAAATTCAGAGGAGAGTGGGGAAAGAGCTATGAGCAGAGTGTACAATTTCTCGGCAGGACCGGCAGTGCTGCCGGAAGAGGTATTGAAAGAAGCGGCGGCAGAGATGCTGGATTACAAGGGAACCGGGATGTCGGTGATGGAGATGTCCCACCGTTCCAAAGCATTTGAGACCATTATCCAGGAGGCGGAGGCGGACCTTCGGGAGCTGATGAACATTCCGGACAATTACAAGGTGCTGTTTTTGCAGGGAGGGGCACATCTCCAGTTTTCCATGATCCCTCAGAACCTTATGAAAAATGGTGTCGCGGACTACATCATCACAGGCCAGTGGGCCAAGAAAGCCTACAAGGAGGCCCAGAAGTACGGCAAGGCCAATGCCGTTGCCTCCAGTGAAGACAAAACCTTCAGCTATATTCCGGACTGTTCGGATCTGCCCATCGCGGCGGACGCGGATTATGTGTATATCTGTGAGAACAATACCATCTACGGAACCAAGTTTAAGGAACTGCCCAACACCAAGGGAAAGACCCTGGTGGCGGACGTGTCCTCCTGCTTTTTGTCTGAGCCGGTTGACGTGACAAAATACGGTGTACTTTACGGCGGCGTCCAGAAAAATGTGGGACCGGCAGGTGTGGTGATCGTGATCATCAGGGAGGACCTGATCACAGAGGATGTTCTTGAGGGAACCCCCACCATGTGCCAGTACAAGACCCACGCGGATGCCAAATCCCTGTACAACACTCCTCCGGCATACGGCATCTACATTTGCGGCAAGGTGTTCAAGTGGCTGAAGGCAAAAGGCGGCCTGGCGGCCATGAAGGAGTACAATGAGAAGAAGGCAAAGATCCTCTACGATTTCCTGGATGGCAGCAGCCTGTTTAAGGGTACCGTGGAGAAGAAAGACCGCTCCCTCATGAATGTTCCCTTTGTCACAGGAGACAAGGACTTAGACGCGCTGTTCATAAAAGAGGCGGAAGCGGCAGGGTTCGTAAACTTAAAGGGACACCGCAGCGTAGGCGGCATGAGAGCCAGCATCTACAATGCCATGCCCATAGAAGGCGTGGAGAAGCTGGTGACATTTATGAAAGAGTTTGAGGAGGCACACAAGGCATGAGAAAGATCCATTGCGTCAACAATATTTCCAAATGCGGAACCGACCTGTTCACGGACCAGTACGCTTTGACAGATTCCATAGGGGAAGCCCAGGGCGTGCTGGTGCGCAGCGCCTCTATGCATGATATCCAGTTTCCGGAAAGCCTTCTGGCTGTCGCCAGGGCAGGAGCGGGAGTCAACAACATCCCTCTGGAACGCTGCGCCCAGAACGGCATTGTGGTGTTCAACACTCCAGGTGCCAACGCCAACGGCGTGAAGGAGCTGGTGCTGGCAGGCCTGTTTCTTGCCTCCAGGGATGTGGTAGGAGGCATCAACTGGTGCCAGGAGATCAAGGATGACCCTGATATCGCCAAGACCGTGGAGAAGGGTAAAAAGGATTTTGCCGGTCAGGAGATCATGGGCAAGAAGCTGGGGGTCATCGGCCTGGGAGCCATCGGAGCGGAGGTGGCCAACGCCGCCGCGGCCCTGGGCATGGAAGTATACGGCTATGATCCCTATATTTCTGTCAACGCCGCGTGGGGATTGACCAGGGATGTAAAGCATATTACCTCCGCTGATACCATCTATGAGGAGTGCGATTATATCAGCGTCCATGTGCCTCTCTTGGATGCCACAAAAGGGATGATCAACTCTGAAACCATTTCCCAGATGAAAGATGGGGTTGTGGTTCTCAATTTCGCCAGAGATCTGCTGGTGGACGACGACGCCATGGCGGAGGCTCTAAAGAGCGGCAAGGTTGCCAGATATGTGACGGATTTCCCCAATCCCAAGTCTGTCAATATGAAGGGGGCTATCGCGATCCCTCATCTGGGGGCTTCCACAGAGGAATCTGAGGACAACTGTGCCAGAATGGCGGTGAAAGAGATCATGGATTATCTGGAGAACGGCACCATCAAAAACTCCGTCAACTTCCCGAACTGCGACATGGGAGTCTGCCGTGTGGCAAGCAGGGTGGCGGTGTTCCATGAGAATATCCCCAACATGATCGGACAGATCACCGGGATCCTCGCGTCTGCCGGGATGAACATCTCTGACATGACCAACAAGAGCAGGGATAAATATGCCTACACTCTTCTGGACCTGGAGACCAAGGTGGATGAAGTTACCATTGAGAAACTGGCTGCCATCAAAGGCGTGTGCAGGGTGCGGGTGGTGAAGTAGCCCTTACCCGGTGATACGGTTTTGTCAAAGCTGTCTGGGGCTGCCTGATACTGAGAGCGGGAGGGGATCCGTTATGGTGTGAACAGCAACAGAGTGGGTCGTCACCAGCCCTCCGGTTGGTGATGGCTGGCCCCGTCAGGCTCTCCCCTTTGGCGGGAATACTTTATTATACATATACATGCTGTCTGAATTGACGGCGGAATGGAGATCATTATGGCGGCTGTGAAGCCATTTTTTTGTATAAGACCAAATGAGCAGGTGGTGTCCAAAGTGGCAGCCCTGCCTTATGATGTGTATAACAGGGAGGAGGCCCGGAAAGTGGTGGCAGACAATCCTCTCTCCTTTTTAAATATCGACCGGGCGGAGACTCAGTTTGGAGATGAGGTGGACACCTACGACGAGAGGGTGTACCAGAAGGCCAGGGAACTGTTGGATCAGCGGATCGAAGACGGGACATTTGTCACGGAAGACAGGGCCTGCTATTATTTATACCAGCTGACCATGGACGGTCGGAGCCAGACAGGAATCGTGGCCTGTTCTTCGGTTGACGACTATGTAAATGGAGTTATCAAAAAGCATGAAAATACCAGGGAGGACAAAGAGTTAGACCGGATCCGCCATGTGGAGGTAACAGGCGCTCATACAGGTCCCATCTTCCTGGCATATCGGAACAATGAGACTCTGTCCCGGATGGTGGAGCGGGTGGTCACGGAGGAAGCGCCTCTCTATGACTTTGTGTCCGAGGACGGAATCGGACATAAAGTGTGGAGGGTAGGGGACAGCCAGACAGCGGAGGCCCTTACCCAGGCCTTTGACCAGGTTCCGGCCACCTATATAGCGGACGGCCACCACAGGGCAGCGTCAGCGGTAAAGGTGGGCTTAAGACGCCGGAAGGCCCAGGAAGACCGGGGAGAGGCGGTTACAGGCGAGGAGGGCTGCAACTGGTTTCTGTCTGTGCTGTTTCCAGAGGATCAGCTGATGATCATGCCCTACAACCGGGTTGTGAAAGATCTTAACGGCCTGTCCATGGAGAAATTCTTCACAGCGGTTCACGAGAAATTTGACGTGGCAAAGGTTGGAAAAGAGCCTTATTCCCCAGAGGAGAAGGGCTGCTTTGGCATGTACATAGGAGGAGAGTGGTATCTTCTGAAGATCAAGCCAGAGAACACAAGCCATGATCCGGTAAAAGGACTGGATGTGTCCCTGCTCCAGGATCATCTCTTAAGCCCGATCCTGGGAATCGGAGATCCCAGAGTAGACAAGCGGATTGATTTTATCGGCGGGATCCGGGGACTGGAAGAACTGGAACGGAGGGTGGACAAGGACATGAAGGTAGCGTTTTCCCTGTATCCCACCTCCATCCAGGAGCTGTTGGCCGTGGCCGATGCCGGGATGCTAATGCCTCCCAAGTCCACCTGGTTTGAGCCAAAGCTGCGCAGCGGCATCTTTATCCACAGGATGTAGAGGTGTCAGTTATTGCCGATTGGATGTGGTAAAGCGGAGTTAAGATCCGCGACGCCCGCCTGGTTCATAAGGTCAGGCAGAGGTGGCTGCCAGGGTTTTCCGGGTTTGAAGCCGCCCCTCATGAAATCCGCGACACAGAGTTTACGTGTGTCAGCGGTTGCGTGGGGGGCGCTTTTTCTGTGTACACGGGGCGGAAAGGAAATGTGGCCGTTCGCGCGGCCCCGCCCTGGCACAGCGAGTAGGGGGAAACCTCCCCTACTCGATTCATGGAGCACAAAACAATGTGCTATGCTGATTCGTTCAGTGGAGCGCTCCGTTCTCGTCAGGAGTGAACATCCTGGGCTCGGTCAGAAGAGAGCCGTCTTCTGTAAAATAGTAAGTATTTCCATCTAAGGTGAGAAAGCCGGTGTGCATAATGCCGCTGTTCAAGTCAAAGTAGTACTGTTTGTTATGATCCGTGACCCAGCCGTGGGCCATGGTTCCATCCGAATTATAGTAGTACCAGGTGTTGTTGATCTTCTGCCAGCCAGGGTCCATGGGAAGCTGTTCGATGGGAACGCCTGGTTTGGAAAAATTGATGATCCTGGAAGACAGGTTGTTCTCATCACACCACAGCAGGCAGGAAACCCCAGGCGTCAGGTCGTCGATGGTGACGATGTTGGAGCTTAAGTAGGGGATGGTCTGGCAGTCTGAGGGTATGGTATACACATTGCCGTTGGTGGCAGTGAGGGAAGCTTGGGTTTTGGCGGCGTTCCAGGAGAGGCTTTCCACTGTCAGGTACTCAGGGACCCGGTAGCCCGCGGGGATGTTGCACAGCACCAGGGAAGCGTTGGCCATGGGGGTTAAGCTCGAGGGCAGCGCGGGGCCGATGTACACATAGGCGGTGTCCCCTGTCCGTATATTTTCATAGGGAAAAGGCATGCCGGTGGTGGCATCTAAAACCCGGGTGTAGACATTGGACACCGTGATCTGCAGCTCCCCGGTGAAGGACAGGCCCGATTGATTGTTGAGGAAAAGGAGCTTAATGTCCTCTCCTCCGGCCTCGGTCTTAGTTACGGGTCCCCAGACGCGGACAGGGTCTAGGCGGCTCGAGGAAGCCTGGGCAGTTCCGGGAACGCCCACTGTCAAAAATGCCGCGGCGCACAGGCACGCAAGGATGGATGGGATGAATTTTGTCATGATATTTTTGTAGCCCTCCTGGTTAAAATGATGTAGATGCTGAGCGGCCCGAAAGCCGTCTAAAGCTATATTACCAGTATATCAGATTAGGAAAATAATAGAAATAGAAGAATTTTTTACA
>Ga0137310_100479_pt1 | contig 26769 bp, 27 predicted proteins | sample NAcewiD2O_June_2_FD_97183 | JGI IMG/M metagenome (GOLD analysis project Ga0137310, IMG submission 97183) | Mouse cecal microbial communities from Vienna, Austria - N-Acetylglucosamine amended D2O_June | ecosystem: Host-associated > Mammals > Digestive system > Large intestine > Cecum | place...
CCTGGGCGCCACGATGATCTACGTCACCCACGACCAGACCGAAGCCATGACACTGGGCGACCGGATCGTGGTCATGAGCGACGGCGAAGTGCAGCAGATCGACACCCCGCAGTACCTGTATGACCACCCGGCCAACAAGTTCGTGGCAGGCTTCATCGGCTCTCCCCAGATGAACTTCCTGGACGGGACCGTGACGGAGAAAAACGGCAAGGTCGCTGTCCGTGTCGGCGATACAGACATTGCCATCGACCCGGCCAAGGGCAAGGTCCTGAAAGACGGCGGCTACATGGGCAAAGAAGTGACCATTGGCGTGCGTCCGGAAGACCTGTATGACACACCGGAACACCTGGAGCTGTACAAAGACTCCAAAGCGAAGGCCAAAGTGGCTGTCCGCGAGAACCTGGGTGCAGAGATCTACCTGTACACAGACTTCAACGGGGCGCAGCTGACGGCCCGTGTGGATCCGGAATCGAAGACCCAGGTGGGCGACGAAGTGGAACTGTCCTTCAACCCCGCAAAGATCCACGTGTTCGACAACGAAACCGGCAAGGCCATCGAATAGGATACCCGCCGCCGGGATCCTGTCCTGTTTCTGGACAGTCCGGCTTCTGCACAAAAACCGAACCTCCGGTCCCGGCATTTTTCCGGGGCTTTCGTTTGTCCGGAGGCTGCCGGCTGTTTCAAAATGCAGGTCGTATCGTTCACTGTTTTTTGTTTCTTAAGAAACAGATGCTACACTGAGTCCATGAACAATCAGAACAACAGCCAGACGCCGGGATACGCCTATGTATTCGCCATTGGCGCCATCATTCTTGCAGTGATCCTGCTGCCGATCATCTGGAAAATCTTCAAGGGCATCGTCAAGATCTGCCTGATCCTTGTCGTCGTCTTCTGCGCCTGCTACGGCGCCTATGTCCTGTTTTCCGGAAAGAGGAAATGACCAAAGCCCCTGCATCCACACCCGGATTGCAGGGGCCTTTTGCTGTCTGGTATCCCGGAGCCGAATCCCGTCCGCGGACGGTCTGCCTACAGCATTTTCTTCTTTTTCAGGACCACGATCACCAGCACCGTCAGCACCAGCGTCAGGACCACCACGACCAGGAAGCTGTGGGTCAGGTCCGCCAGCGGGATGGAGTCCTCGTTCACATTCATGCCATAGAACCCGGACACGATCGTCGGGACTGCCAGCACCAGCGTCATGGACGTCAGAAACTTCATGACGTTGTTCAGCCGGTTGTCCGCCAGATCCGCCACCAGGTCCCGGGTCGCCGACGCGATTTCCCGATACATGTCCGTCATGGCCGCTGCCTGGTTCATCTCCACCGCTGCTTCCTCCAGTGTCTCCTGCTCCTGACAGAATTTCGACGAAGACAGCTGGTCCCGGAGCTGTTCCAGCGCCTTCACATTGGCCTTCAGGCTGCAGCCAAACCAGATCAGGGAGGTTTCCACGTTGTGCAGCGTGATCAGGTCCTGCTTTGCGACCTGCTCCCCCGCCCTGGTTTCCACTTCCTGCCGCCTGGCATCGAGCTTCCGCAAATCATCCTGATAGCTGCGGGCCACAGCCACCAGAACGCCGTTCACAAACCCCACCGGACTGGCGGTATCCGGCACCGGTCCGTTCCCGGCTGTCAGGGCATCCAGGACCGTGTTTTTCCTGCTGCTGACAGTCACCACCACGTCCTTCTTCACCACAAGCCCCAGAGGGATGGCCTGAAACCCGCCATCCACTCCCTGGCTCAGGGCCGGCACATCCAGCAGGATCTGCGCGGACTCGTCCGTGACCCGGGCACCGGGTGTCTCCTGGAGATCCATGGGCCCCTCCAGGTCTTTTCCGGGAATGCCGAAGGCCGCCTTCACCCACGCAAGTTCCTTCTCATCCGGCTCAGTGAGCCGCACCCAGCATCCTGCCTCCGGTGCTTTCAGCCGGTGCAGCTTCCCCTCCTGAGTTATCCAGAGTTCCATCATCCTGTCCACCTCGGTTTTCTGTTTCTCTGTCACCTACAGAATACGCAACCTGGGCTTTGGTTTCGTTTTTCGTGCCTTCGAAACCCGATTTCGCAAAATCCATTGAGTTTGATGAAAAAGTCCCGGAATTTCCCTACAATACTGAGTGGAGGACTTTTACCATGAATCGAATCCTGTATACCCTTCTCGCCGCAGCGGCACTGGGACTGGCAGGCTGCACAGCCTGCACCCCGAAACAGGAAGACAAGACGGCAGAAACCGGCAAACAGACATTGTCGGCAATCACCCTGTCATCCGAATTCCACACCGCGAAGGTGGATGAAGAAATCACCATTGCAGTCAAGACGACTCCTGCCGGCACCGAGCTGAAGCAGGAGGACTTTGAAGCCAGCGGCGGCACGCTCACCGTGGATGGCGCAACCGTCAAATTCAAGGCCGCAGAAGCCGGCAACTATACCATCAAGGCAACCAAAGACAAAATTACCAGCAACACCCTGACCATTGAAATCGTGGCCGGAGAAGACACGGAACAGGCCGATGGCGGACAGCAGGCACCCGCAGCCGATCAGGGCACCGCCTATGTGGATCCCGGAACACAGGGTGTTCAACAGCCTGTCGCGGATGCATCCGCCGGTACACAGACGCCGGCTGACAACACACAGAACAGCGGTTCCCAGGGCGATGGTTCGCAGAACACAGACTCTCAGCCCGCCACGCCTTCGGTGCTTACCGTCAAGCAGGTGCTGAGCAACCCGGCAAAATATGACGGCCAGACCATCACCGTCCAGGGGTCCCTGCCCCAGGCAGCAGTGACAGGTCCGGATGGACAGCCTGCCACTGTAATCTATCCCGCAGCCGGAGACACCTCCCAGCGCCTGTATCTTTCCGGTCTGAAACTGGACTTCGGCGGCTGCGACGCGAAGCTGACAGGGGTGATGAAACAGGGAGCCAACGGCATCTGGACCCTGGATGTCACCAGCGCCGAACAGACCGGCCCGAGCGGAGTTTCGGGCGACCAGACGGGCAAGCCGGTGTCCGAACTCCCGAAATCCGGCACCTTCCACTTCACGGTGGACCGCGTCCGGATCCGCTATGGAACCGATGGACTGAAATCCAGGGAAAGCGGCAAGTATTTCAACAAGGGGGATTCCGTGAAATACAACAAGGTCTACGAAAAGGACGGCTATACCTGGATCTCCTACAAGGCCTACAGCGGCAAGACCTGCTCGGTGGCAGTCGGAGACACGAAGACCGTACAGTACGGCTGGGCAGACTGATTCCAGACAATCACGATTCACAGAACCCGGTGCAGGTTTTCTGCACCGGGTTTTTGTCTGCCCGGTCCGGATCTGCCTCTGCCACGGTTCACCCGACAGAGAACGCTTTGCCATGTTGTCCATCAAAGACAAAGAGAGCCGGACTTCTGCATCCGGCTCCCTCTCATTCATCATACTTCGTACAGTGTCCCACATCGTCGCAGGTCTGGTGGACCGCCTCTGTCTGTGTGGTCCGCAGGATGTACCCCGACTGGTCTTTATCCAGGGTCCCGAACACTGTGACCAGCGACATCCCCGGCGTGTCTTCCGGAATCTCGATCCGGATCCGGTGGTCCTGGTCCCCCGGTTTTCCTGTCTGGTAATAAAAGCCGATGGGGATCCCGTTTTCGTCACCAATCATGGACTGCGGAGTCTGGCCTTCCACGGAAATCTGCTGCCCCAGGTACGAGTCACCGTCTGTCAGGATATCGTCCACCTGCAGGACTTCCGTTTGTGCAGCAGAATTGGATTCGTTGTCATCTGTTTCTTCTGACACAGCCTGATCTGCTTCTGCCTTTGGCTGCACCTCTGCAGCCTTGTCAGCTGTATCCGGCTTTGTCTCCGGCATATCTGCACTCTGGCAGCCGCAAAGGAGCAAACACAATGCCGCTGTCCCGATGCCTGTGGTTTTCATGATCACCAACTCCTGTCCGATGTATATGATTTCTGCAGATTCATCGTAGCACACGTGACAGGTTTCTCTGCCGATGAGACAGAAGCGCCATTCACCGGTATTCCGGATTCTGTTATGGCGAAAAGCCGGCTCACGATTCCGCGATCCGGCTTCTGCTTCAGGTTACTGATCGATCTTGTCCACCATGACCAGCGGGACTGTGACTGCATTGCCCATCACCGCTTCGTAGGTGTAGTCTCCCAGTGACACACCGTAAACCGTGATCTGGTCATCCTCCAGGACCTTGGATTTCACCAGGTCTTTGGGGTAGAAAGCCAGGATCACCTGGTCATAGTCACCGTTGATGGCCAGACGGATCTGCACATCGTCATCGCTGTTGGAAACCTGGATCACCCGGCCGGAAAACTTCACCTTTTCTCCCACATAATCGTCCGGGGTCCGGGCCAGCTGATCATAGGTGATGCCGGTCTCGTAGCCCCGGGCCTCTTCTTCCGCCTTTTTTCTGGCGGCTTCCTCTTTCTTCTTTTTCTCGGCTTCTTCTGCCTCTTTGATTTTGTTCTGGGCATCGGATTTCAGCTTCTGCCCTTCTGTGTCCTCCGCGCTGCCGGGATAGGTTTCATGCAGGTCGTCTGCCAGGGAAATGGTTTTCTCCCAGTCGCCGTCCTTGTGCGCTGCCTGCACCTCCTCCAGACGCCGGGACTTTCCATGCTTCAGTTCATCCACTTCCGATTTCAGCTCCCTGACCTGCTCCAGCTTTGCCTGGTACCGGTATTCGGCATCCGATACCTGCCCCTCCAGGTCCTGTATCTGCAGGGACAGTGCCTCGTTTTGCGCCTTCAGGCTGCTTTGTGCAGAGGCTGAAGAAACAGTGCTCACCAGCAGGACAGCTGCAGCCGCACTCACAGCCACCAGGATCTCCGGTCCGCGCTTCACATACCAGGATTTGCCAGCCATTCGCCGGAACAGGGATTCCTTTTTCGGCGAAGACGGGACAGCCGGGGATACTGTCACCGGTTCCTCACAGGAAGCTGTGTTCTCTAAAGCAGGGACATCCGGTGCTGCCGATGGATCCTGATCCACTTTCCGGTCAGCTTCCATGAAAGATTCTGTCTGCTGCGACAGCGTTTCTTTCTGCTGACCGGCGGTTTCCTGGTCTGGGGAACCCGGCAGCTCTGGCAAATCCGGTTCTGCCGGGTTCAGTTCCTGTTCTGCCAGTTCCTGACTGTCTGCAGATTCTGCAGGCTCCGGCTTCCCGTCAGAATCCTCCGTCTGCTCAATACCCGCCTGTACTGTAACTTCTTCCGGTTCCCGGACTTCGCCGCCTGCCCGAGGCTCTGACCCAGCCTCCTCGGGGCGCTCTTCATTCAGATTCCGTGTTTCTTTCTCCTCGTTCATCGTCTTTCCTCTTTCTTCTGCCAATTGCCGACACAGCCATCTGGCCAGACAACAGACTGTATCTTCAGGATCCCTGCGGCTTCCCGTGTGCACCCGGATCTGCCATCAGGTTCTTTTCTGATCTGCTGTCACTTACATTGTAAGGACTTACAGGGCATCATATATGCCCAAATTCAAACTGACTGGCTGAAAAATGTCTCAGGACCATGCAGATTGATAAGCATGGGATTTACATGAAGAAAGAGGATGAAGAACCCGACACTGGCAGTCATTTCCTCCATTTTCGGAAAAACCGGAAAACATCCCGGTTTTATCGAAAGCAGCCCAAAACACATCCCTGCCTCTTCCCCGCTCTTTTTCCCTCCAGCAGGTACAATGACTTCAGCAGCAGCCCTTCGGCTGCAGAAAGGATTACATGAAACACCTTCGAATCATTGCTTCTTTCCCCCTCGCAGCTGCCCTCTGTGCCTGTGCCCCTGCAGCCGGTCCGCAAGCCGGAGATGCAAAACCGGCTCAGTCTGAACCCTTGAATGACACGACCGGAGAACCCGAGACAGAATCTGCCACTCTCAGCCCCCTGCATGTGGATGGACCGCAGCTCCTGGACGACCGGAACCAGCCTGTCATCCTCCAGGGATACAGCACCTTCGGCATCAACTACAAGCCGGAGTACGTCAACGAGAACACGTTCCGGTTCCTCAAGGAGGAAATGGGGTCGCAGGTGATCCGTCTGGCGATGTATACCGCCGACAGCAATGGCTACTGTACGGGTGGTGACCAGGAACAGCTGGAAGGGCTGATCGACAAAGGCGTGCAGGCGGCTGTCGCCACGGGACAGTATGTGATCATTGACTGGCATATCCTTTCCGACGGCAACCCAGCCCAGTACCAGGATCAGGCCAGGGCTTTCTTCCAAAAAGTCACCAGAAAGTATGCGGGCAATCCCGCAGTGATCTACGAACTCTGCAACGAACCAAACGGCCGGGACGTGACGTGGCCTGTTGTGAAATCCTATGCAGAGGCTGTCATTCAGGAAATCCGGGCCAATGACAAAAACGCCCTGATCCTGGTGGGCACACCCCAGTGGGATCAGGCGGAAACCGAAGCCGGAAAGGATCTCCTGAAAGATGCCGGCAATATGATGTACACCGTGCATTTCTACGCCGCGACCCACAAAGACCAGCAAAGGCAGGACCTGAGCACGGCCTATGATCAGAAACTGCCGATGTTTGTCTCCGAATTCGGCTTCACCGAAGCCTCGGGAAATGGAGCCCTGGATGAGCAGTCCGGCCAGACCTGGATCGACCTGCTTGACCAGGACAAAATCTCGCGTGTTGCCTGGGCCACCAGCGACAAAGACGAAGCCAGTTCCATCTTCAGGCCAGGCACCAATCCGGATTCCCCTTCCCTGTCCGATCTCACTGAATGGGGCCAGTGGCTCAGGAAGGCGTACACGGGCAAGGATACCAGCGAAGAGAAGGACAGCCAGGACACATCGGGCAGCAGTGAGAAAACTGCCGAATTGAAATCCGGTGACAATGAACTTGAAGTTTCACTGAGGCAAAGCAATACCTGGAACTCCGATGGCATGGTTTTTACCCAGTTTGACCTGACGCTCACCAATCACTCCGATCAGCCGGTCACAGGCTGGAGCGAGGCACTGCAGTTCACCAAAGATGTCACGATCAACCAGTCCTGGAATGGGGAGATTTCTGCTAGTGGCAGCACAGTCACAGTCAATCCGGGGCAGTATCACGCCACCATTCAGGCCGGAGAATCGGTGAAGGATATCGGGTTCATTGTGAAAAGTGACGGCATGGTGGAGCAGAAGTAATATGCCGATGATGGTGGCTGGGGCGGAGATTGGAAGCACCTGCCATGATGTGGATGATGGAGGACAGGGGCAGGCAAAGGAAGATGTCTGTCACGATACTGATGGTGGATGCAGGAGCCGACACCGGAAAGGTTGATGGCGTGGTACTGATGATTCTGTAAACAGACAACAGGCTGAAGCCGGAAAGAGGGCTTCAGCCTGTTTTTGGTGTGACAGATGTGTGGCTTGGATGGAGGCTGGGTAAAATGGTGTCGAGTTTTGTCCAGCTGACCACAGTTAATGACTTCTGACAGTAAGAAATCCTGATTGAAGAATTGGTAAATAATCATGATGCAAAGGATATTCTATAAAACCACAGGGCAATATCGTTTCAAGTATTCCCGGACCTCTGGATTAACCGCATAAATCAGTGTTCCTCGTATACCGCGGCTGCAGAGAACAGCATAGGTCCGCAAAATGGAGTCCCTGACTTCCTCAAAGTCTGTTCCTGCCTTTCCCTTCTTGTCATAGTAATTTGAGAGATCTACATCAATTCTTTGCGTTTGTGGGTTGATGACGACTTCCGGTCCAATCAGGACTCCGACATAGTTCAGATCGTATCCCTGAATAGTGTGGATACAGCCAACTTCATCCAAAGCATGTTCGCTGTTAACCCAGTCACTTTGTACAGAATTCCAGATGAATCGATGTCCGTCCAGTTCAAAATCAAACAGTTCAGGATCTGTATGTATACTTTTCTCTTTTCTTGTGATCCAGTCCCAGCCGTAGCCGGCAACCATCCGACACAGACCCCATACCTGGTTCAGACTGACTATCTCAGCCTGCAGATGAGCAGCGGATTCATAAATCGAAAAAGTATATTCATCTGAGAATGACAGCCTTGTTTCGGGTGGGCAGTCACTGAATATTTTCTTTACATAGTTCAGATAATCTTCACCACCCCTGCATCGCATTTGAGATGAAAGGGAAAAAATATGGGTTGCTGAATGTAGCCACTTCCTGAAAGCCTCTTCCGGCGCATCCGAAGGCATTACATGCTGTGCCACATCATACAGGAACACCTGGAATCGGCTGCATTTCAGTATCCAGTCCAACTGAGATGCCTTGTGCTTGTCAAGGCCCAGTCGTCTGCAGGTATCATCAAACGCCTTATAACCGGTGATATTCTTCCTCTGCCGCAGCCGATGTGCTTCATCAACAATGAGAAGATCCCATTTTTCCTTTGCAGCGTCCTGCGGAGAGACAACTTTGACTGAAGCCATCTTCAGTTCCCTGAATACATTTTTCAGCGTCTTCTGCATGGAGGTAACAGGAATGACCAGGCCGATTTTAAATCCCGGGGACAGCTTTGCAGCCTCTTCAAGCAGTGTTTCATCTTCTGTCAGCCAGGAGAAACGATCGGAAAGGGAAAGAATATCCTCTTTTGAATAATGAGCCAGCTCTGAAAATGCCTTTACAAGATACACTGCCAGTACTGTCTTGCCTGTACCGGCTGAACCTTTTACGAATATTGGGTCTGAAGGGACCTCAAACTGCTGATATGTCGTCAGACCTGCCTGTTCGGCATTCTTTTTTAAAATAATGGAAATGACATCCATACAGACTCGGTACTGGTCCACAGTCAGTGTTTTATATGGAGAGAACTTGAACAGGTTTGAGTTCTGAATTTCCTCCAGAGATTTCCGCGCCATCTGGTGATCAATCAGATCCTGCCAGATCTGGTTAAACCTGGTCTGATAAGCCGCTCTCTGATAGTAGTTGTGGGCCTGGCTTTGTCCTGCATTTCGATTCTGCAGTTCATATCTTCCATCCGTGGTCATGTACAGAATCAATGTAGATTCCAGATCAAGAATCACAGACTTGTTGAAAGATGAATCATACACAATCGTGGAAGTGGTCAGCCTAGTCCGTTCACAGTTTTTCAGATGCTCTGACATGCGCTGGGAAGCGTTCGAAGTCTCACCAATATACGCTTCCTTTTCACTGTTCAGGATGTAGACTACCGGCCAGTTGACCCCAAAAGACTGATCTTCAAGGACTGTCGGCAGTTTTGAGTCAAAAGGAAAGTCAATGAGCTGAGCTCTTTCACCGGATATATCAGAGCTTGTCATATTTCGTACTCTTACCCTTCGCTTTTTCAACCGGATACTTTTTTCTGGTCTTCCCGGCTTTTTCCATGACTATGTCCATGGGGTCAAGACCCAGGGTATCTGCCAGAAGCAGACAATAGCTGAATACATCAGCCAGCTCCTCCTTGACATCCTGCAGGTCAAAAACATCGTTGCTCCACTGGAAACACTCGAGAAGCTCCGCACTTTCTATACAAATAGATTTTGCAAGATTGGCTGGAGTGTGAAACTGCTTCCATTCCCTTTCATCCCGTATCTGTTTTAAAATCTCCTGTGCCTGTTTAACCGAATCCATAAATCTTCCTCTTTCCGTTTTCTATATTTTATTGGCTGTATCGTCATGAAGCAATTCCAGACCGTTTACCGGATTTCAAGTGCTTCCGCTTATACCAGGTTTTGATCTGGTGACAGGATTGTGGTCTAATACAATTGATTAAGAATCAGAAGGTACTACAATGAGCCTTCAAGTCAAAACAAGCGACAAAACAATCCGGGAATATCTGAATTCCCTTGATGCAATCATCCCGACTTACCAGAGAAGCTATGAGTGGGGTGCCGACCAGATCAATGATTTTATGGAAGACCTTTATGAAGAAGCCGACACAAAAGAAGATTCTTCCCGCTACTTTTTTGGACCGGTGATCACGAATACCCGAGAAAGCGACGGAAGAAAAGTGGAAGAAATCATTGACGGTCAGCAGCGGCTGACTACATCGACAATCTTTCTGGCAGTCCTCAGAGATATGCTTGCCCGTCACAAGAACAACGAAGAAGCAAATGAAGTCAGGTATATCATCAAGAATGAACTGATTGGTGACGGGTCGAAATGGCATCCCTTTCGGCTGCAGCAGAAGGGCGACCTGGAGGATGAATTCATCAGCCATATTCTCAAGCCTGCCATAAATTCCGAAGATTTGAAAAAAATCATATATCATGGTCCGAAGTACGCAGGAAAAGGCAAGGTCAACAATCTTCTGAGAGCATACAACATGATTCTCTCCTCTCTGGAAAAACGTCTGAATGGCTGCGATGCGTGTCAGTGGATGCGGCTATGTGGCGAATTCCCTCGAGGAAGCGAAGGCTCTGTCCAAAGCCGTGACGGAGGTCACGCACAACCACCCGGAGGGCCTGAAGGGAGCCCAAGCCACGGCCGTGGCAGTGTATCTGGCACGGACCGGCAAAACGAAGGACGAAATCCGGCAGTATATCACGAAGAACTATTACCCGATTGATTTCACGCTGAATGAAATCCGGGATACGTACCGGTTCAATGAAACATGCCAGGATACAGTTCCGCAGGCTATGGAAGCCTTCTTCGAATCCACCAATTTTGAGGATGTGATCCGCAATGCAATCTCGGTTGGCGGAGACAGTGATACCCTGGCTGCCATTACTGGATCCGTCGCAGAAGCCTACTACGGGGTTCCGGAGGATATGCGGAACAGGGCGGAGGAATTCCTGGATGACCGCCTTTCGGGCATCGTGAAAGAGTTTGAGCAGCGGTTCCCCGCAGAGGTGGAAGTGTAACCGTTTGTGTATAAGTCATATACAAAAGGCGCCATCCCCTGGCGCCTTTTGCTGGTTCATACTGACTGGCATTTTTCAAGCTACTGGAAGTATTAAGCTTAACTGTCTGAAAGCATATAATGGTCACGTATAAGGTTTGATATTATACTGTGGTCATCATGAATCATCCTGTTTTCGTGTTCTATACTCGGCCGAATGGCCATAACAAATTTCTGGAATTTATTGATCAATTACCCTTAAAGGACAAGGCAAAACTGCTGACCATGATATATCAGGTTCAGGAACACAGAATACAGATTTCTTTGCAGATGGAATGGGTAAAAAAATAGATAGTGATATCTTTGAAATACGCTCTAAAGTAAGTTCAAATATTCAGCGGGCACTATATTTTCATGTAAGCAATAATCGCTACGTTATAACGCACGGATTTACAAAGAAAACTCAAAAAACTCCAAAATCAGAAATACAAAGAGCCAAAACCATAAAGAAAGAATTTGAAGAAGAGGTAAAACATGCCAACCACTAATTTCAACGAATATTTTGCAGATCAGTTAAAAGACCCAGAATTTCATCAACAGTTCATTGAAGAAAAAGCCATTTTGGATAGTGCTCTGGCTATCTCGGAAGCAAGGCACCAGGCTGGGCTCAGCCAAAGACAACTATCCGACCGGGCTGGAATTCCACAGTCTACGATTGCAAGGGTCGAACGCGGAAAAAACACCAGTCTGGCAACTATTTCCAAAATCGCAAGTGCGTTGGGAAAAAGCATGAAAATAACTTTTGAATAACGCAAAAGGCGCCATCCCCAGGCGCCTTTTCTCATGCTCATCATCAATAGCCTGCACAGCTATGCCAGCTGCAGATCCACCTGCTTTTTCACTTTGCCCCACTCCAGGATCGAGAGAATGGCGCAGATCACTTCCGTGACCACGAACGCGCTCCACCCTGCATCCAGTCCATACAGATGAGCCAGGATCGCCGTCATCGGGATCAGCAATACCAGCTGCCGAAGCAGGGTGATGCCAAGACTCATCCCGGGATGACCCAGGGCTTGGAAGGCAGAACACAGGATCATGGACACACCCGCAAAGACAAAACTGAGGGAAATGATGCGCAGACACGGAATGCCAATGGCATACATGTCCTGATTGGCGTTGAACAACGCCAGCAGCGGCCCGGGGATCAGCTGAAACAGGATGGTTCCTGCCAGCATGATCGCCGTGGCCATCATCAGCGAGAAGCGGACTGCCGGGAATATCCGGTCTTTGCGTCTGGCGCCGAAGTTGAAGGACACGATGGGAATCAGGGCATTGGTGAATCCCATGACGATCATGAACACAAACTGCTGGAGTTTGATGTACACACTGAAGACCGAGACAGCCATGGCGGAAAACGGCATCAGGATCCAGTTCATGAACACCGACATGAAACTCATGACAGCCTGCATGACCATGGCGGGGATGCCGATCTGCAGAATCCGCAGCATAAGCGGCCCATCCCACCGGAATTTCCGGATATCCATGTGGATCTCCGGGACTTTTCGGTAGGTGATCCAGATGCCCAGTCCCATGGCTGTGACCTGGCCGATCACCGTGGCAATTGCCGCCCCGGCGACTCCGAGATTGAAAGTGAAGATGAAAACCGGGTCCAGGATGATGTTGATCAGCGCCCCGGTTCCCTGGATCGCGAGATTGTACATCGGCCGGCCTGTCGCCTGCATGATGCGCTCAAAGGTGATCTGGAAGAAAATCGCGAAGGAGAACCCGCAGCAGATCTTCAGGTAGGCATCGCCCTGAGCAATGACCTCCGCTTCCCGGGTGAAGAGGCCGAGAAACCACCGGGAGCCCAGGAACCCGAAGGCCAGGAACAGCAGCCAGCTGATCAGCGCGAGAAGCATGCCGTTGAGGACGGACTGACTGGCCATCTCCGGTTTCTGTTCCCCGAGATATCGCGCCAGGACTGTATTGAATCCTACGCCGATGCCGCAGGCTATGGCGATCATGAGTGTCTGGATGGGATAGCAGAGACTGACGGAAAGCAGGGCTTCCTGAGAATACCCGGCGACAAACATGCTGTCAATGATGTTGTACAGAGCCGACAGAAGCATGCTCAGGGCTATGGGAACGGACATCGAAATCACCAGATGGCGGATGTCCATGGATTCCAGTTTGTGCATTGAAAAACCTCCAGTGTTGTACTGTAACACAAAAAAGCCCGCCAGGCCGGTCTTCCGCCTGACGGTTGTGTTGTCAAAGCTGGCAGGGTCTGTGGTCAGGCATGGAACCCGGTGCCACTGGACAATACTGCCTCGTCTCAGGCATCCGCCAGGCGGTATCCGACACCAATTTCTGTCAGGATATACCTCGGATGGCCAGGATCAGGCTCTATCTTTCGCCTCAGGCCGGCCATGAGCGTCCGCAGGGCTCTGGTATCCTGCGCATACTGGATGCCGTAGACGGATTGAATGATCATTTGAGTCGTGAGCACTTTTCCGGGGGACTCGAAGAAGGTTTCCAGCAGTTTGTATTCCAGAGGCGTCAGGTGGATCTCCCGGCTGCCAAGAAGTGCCCTGTGATGATTGCGGTCCAGTGTCAGCTCACCGACTTTCCCCGCCGGCTTACCTGCTGCCGGACAATGCCGGAGAGCCGTCCGGATCCTGGCCAGCAGTTCTGTGGAGGAAAACGGTTTGGTGAGGTAGTCATCCGCCCCCAGGTCCAGGGCAGCGGCTTTTTCCTCATCCTGGTCCCGGGCGGAAATCACCAGAATCGGAGTGGTATCCCACCGGGACCGGATCTTTGTGATGAGATCCATTCCGTCAATATCCGGCAGTCCCAGATCCAGAAGGATCACATCCGCCGGTCTGTCTTCCAGCCTCGTCAGTGCCTGCTCACCGGTTTCAGCCTGCTGGCAGGCATAGTGTTCTTTTTCCAATACATATTTCAGGAAGATCTGGATCTGTTTGTCGTCTTCAATGACCAGAATATCGGAATGATTCGGATTCATGTTCCTTTGCTCCTTTTTACTGGCTGGCAGACTCCATTACGGTCTGACCCGGTTCGTCCAGAGAGGATCCCTGTTTGGGACTGCCATCATCATACAGAGGAATGCCGACTTCAAACTGCGCTCCGGAACGGTCCAGGCGGTTTTGGGCCCTGATCCAGCCTCCATGGGCCTGGGCAATGGACTGGCAGATTGCAAGGCCCAGCCCTGTTCCCCTTCCCCGGTCCATGCGGTTTTTTTCACCGGTATAAAAAGGTTCGAAAAGATGCGGCAGATCCCCGGGATCCAGTCCGCAGCCTTCGTCCCGGACAGTGAAGACGGCCATGTTCTCTTTGTCGTCCACCTTCAGCTGCACATCCATTCCACTGTCCGGCGGTGTGTGCCGGATGGCGTTTTCCAGAAGATTGACCAGCAGCTGCACGATGAGCTTGCCATCTGCCTGCACCATGATCAGATCGGCAGGAACCTCAAACCCGATGTGGCAGTCAGGATGCCGGATCTCCACGGTGCGGATCGCTGCCTCCACCAGTTCTTCGGCGCACTCCGGCCTGCAGTGAAGACTCAGACGTCCTTCTTCCATGCGGGTCAGACTCAGGATGTTCTCCACAAGAGAATACAGCCAGGCAGTTTCCTGCAGGATGCCTCTGATCAGTTCCCTTCGCCTGGCGGGTTCGGGTTCGGTCTCCAGAAGCATGTCACAGGTTCCCAGGATGCCTGCCAGGGGGGTACGAAGATCATGGGAAATGGAACGCAGAAGATCGGACCGGTAGTGTTCCTGTACCACCTGTTCCTGGATCTCCAGCTGTCGGGAAATGCTGTCGGTTTTCTCCAGACCCAGGGCAGCGCACTGGCACATGGAGTCCATGAGACGCAGCTGAGATTCGTCCAGCTGATCCGCCTGCTGCTCCGGAATGCTGAGAACGCCATAGGTTTTCTCCTTGCCGGCAATGATCCAGTTCCGGAACCTGGTCTTTCGGGAACTGGTCCCGTTTCCCGGGCCATTCAAAAAACCGGAGCTTTCAGCCGGTTTGTCACCCGGCGCAAACCGGACCTCGACTCCGAACGTCTGCCGGAAACAGGTCACGATTTTCTGCTCTGCTTCCTCCATGGTCACAGTTCCGCGAAGGCTCCTGGTGAGTTCATAAAATGCATTTGCCTGCTCGGCCTGGAATCTGGCTGTGCTGGCACTTTTCTTTTCGCTGGACGTGATGGTGCTTGCGATCAGGGATGTGACTCCCATGATGAAAAACGTGATGGGATAGTTGGAATCATCCACCGCCAGCGAGTTGTAGGGAATGGTGAAAAAATAATTGAACAGCAGTACAGCTGCGAATGATGCCGTGATGCCGTATCCGGCTCCGTGTGTCAGTTTGGTGCAGATCACGACCCCCATCACATACAGGAGGATGATCGTGTCCTCGGACAGCCCCTGATGGAAAAACAGCATGCCTGCCAGGGTGGAACACAACAGGCAGGCGATCATGATCAGAAAACTGGCAGCGGTCTGCCTGAGCCGGTACCCTGGCAGACTGCCATGGAACTGGGTCACTTGCATTGTCTCCTTTCCCGGATGTTCCAGGCAGGTCCTGCCATATCGCAGGCGGCTGCCGGACTGTCCGGAATGCAGGAGCATTATATCATCCTCACACAATCCTCACATGCATCCTGCCATCCTCACACCAATCTTGCACAGGGCCTTCTATGATAGGGACACAACAGAAAACGAGGAAAAATGTATGCTGAATTTTACAAAAGCGCTGAATACAGAAAAACGGAAACCCGGTCCGGGGAACAGAGGTGACAGGGTCCCCGGTCACACGATTGAAACTGTCACCTGCCAGGTCCGCAGTCTTCTGAAAGAAAGCCGCCTGGACGCGTGCAGACAGATGATTCTCGACCTCATGAGACAGTATCCCGATGCCGCCCAGCCCCACAATCTGATGGGGCTGCTGCTGGAAAAGGAAGGATCGCATCTCATGGCCCTTCACCATTTCCGGGCGGCAGTGGCCCTGGAACCCGGGCACCGGCCGTCCCTGGAGAATCTGAACCGGTTCAGTGAACTCTACTACTCCGGAGAAGGTGTGTTTGCAGAAGAAGAATGCAATCCCGCAAAAAGAGAAGAGGCTGCAGTTCTGGGTTACCAGGTAGGCTATGACCGCAAAGGCATGGCGCATCTTTACAGGCTTTCTTCTGGTCGCCGGTAAAAGCCATAACACACAAGAACAAGAAAAGAAGGAAAATCATGTTTCATATTCATAAAAAAAACCAGGGCGTGTTTGTCATCGGCTGCAGCCGCCTTGGCTCGCTGCTGGCCGATACATTGTATGCACAGGGACGCTGCGTGACTGTTCTGGATCACGAAGAAGAAGCATTCCGGAAACTTTCTTTTTCCTTTGGCGGCATGAAACAGCGCCTGGAAGCCACTGACCTGGAAGAACTCAAGCTGATGGATTTCCGGCAGGCAGAGGAGGTCTTCGTGGTCACAGAAGATGACTGTACCAATGTACTCTGCGCGCTTCTGCTGAACACTCTGTATCCTTCCCTGCATATTCTGGTCCGCCTGCGGGACATGAGCCGACAGGCTGTGCTGGAAGACACACAGATCGAGGTGATTTGTCCCGACCTGCTGTGCCTGCAGCAGTGCTCGAGTCTCATCACAAATCACGACAGACAGTCCGGGTTCCAGCGAAAAGAACGGTTCTTTCCGGGGTCCCGGGCATGAAACAGCAGATCCTGATTGCCGGGGGCCGCACCAAAGCCAAATCCCTGGCGCTGTCTCTGGCACAAAAGGGCTGCAGCATCACCATCCTGAACAAAAATGCGGACGACTGTCAGTACCTGGCGGAAAGCACGCCCTGCAAAGTGATCTGTGCAGATGCCACCAAACCCTATGTGCTGGAAGATCTGTCTTCCAGCCTGTTTGATTCCATCATCACCCTTTGTCCCCGGGATGCGGACAACCTGATGATCTGCCGGCTGGCGAAGGCGGTGTTCCCCGGAACCCGGACCATTTCCCTGGTCAGCGATCTCTCGAAAAAAAAGGTGTTTACCCGTCTGGGAGCAGACCGGGTCATCTGTGCGGCCTCTGTGATTGCCACCATGATTGAAAATGAAGCCTTTCTCAAAACGGTGACCAGTCGGGAAACAGACTGCCAGACCGGACTTCGTCAGATGCAGATCGACCTGCAGGGACAGGATGCGGCTGTCGGCAGGACACTGGAGGAACTTTCCTTTCCCGCCCAGACGATTGTGGGATGCATCCTCCGCCAGGATGAGCTGCTGATCCCAGCCGGCAGTACCCGGCTTTTATCCGGAGACAGCCTCGTGATTCTGATGCGTGGCAATTGTGAGCCGCAGCTGCGGACACTGCTCAAGGGGGAGTAAGTCATGAACCGGCAGCATGCGGCATCCGCCTGGAACGACTGGTCAAGTCTGGGAAAGATGATGGTTCTGATTGGAGGACTGTGTCTGGTTCCCCTGACCATGATTCCCTTTTATCCCGCTGACAGCCAGTATCTTTCCTGCTTCCTGCTCCCCTCTGCTCTTTCGGTGATACTGGGCGGGGCCATCTGGATCCGGTGCTCACAGCCAGCCCATGTCCCTGGATTTTGCCGGGAACGGGAAAACCGCCCGGCTATTACCCGCCGCAGTTCCCTCATCGTGCTGGCAGCCTGGATCTGGGCTTTTGTGGCAGGCGCCCTGCCCTTCATCCTGGCAGGACTTCTGCGGCCGGTTCCCGCGCTGTTTGAAGCCGTCTCTGGCTGGACCACCACAGGGCTGTCTGCCATGGACGTGGCGGCGGTACCGAAAATCTTTCTGTTTCACCGCAGTTTCATGCAGTTCTGCGGCGGGCTGGGGTTTGTGATGATGATGGTCATTGCCACCAGCGGCACGCATGATATTCGTCTGTTTGAAAGCGAAGGCCATCCCGATCAGCTCATGCCTGGCCTGAAACGCACAGCCCGGACAGTGCTGGCTCTGTTTGCGGGATTCCTCGCTGTGGGTACCCTGGCACTGACGGTCTGCGGGATGAGCTGGTTTGATGCCGTCAACCACGCCATGTGCGCACTGTCCACCGGCGGGTTTTCCACCCGCGCCGGCAGTATCGGCGAATATCAGTCTCTGTCCATCGACCTTGTCACCATTGTGCTGATGCTGATTGGCACCACGAATTTCGCCGTCCTGCTTTTGCTGGCCAAAGGCAGGATCCGGCAGATCCTGAAAGTCACCGAAGTCCGGTTCATGACCGGGCTGCTGTTATGTGCCATCGGGCTCCTTGCCTGGATCCTGTATTCCCAGCTTCACCTGCCCTGGCAGGAGAGTCTGCAGAAAGCGGCCTTCGACACCGTTTCAGCGCTTTCCACCACCGGGTTTTCTTCCATGAGCTACGCCGACTGGCCTGCGGCAGCCATTGGTCTGCTGATGGTGCTCATGGTGATCGGCGGCGGGATGGGATCCACAGCCGGCGGCATCAAGCTGCTGCGGATCTGCCTGGCCTCCAGGGCCCTGCGGTTCTGGACCCGCCGGCAGGTGACGGATTCTTCCGAGATCACACCTGTCACCTATGTCCGCGCACAGGGGAAAACCACGGCCTCCCGGGATCTGATCCGCTCGGTTTTCGGATATATTGGCTTGTACCTGATCATCCTGGTGACCGGAACCCTGCTGATCTGTCTGATTTCGGATCTGACACTCACGGACAGCTTTTTCGATTTTGCATCGTCTCTGGGGACCGTCGGACTGTCCATGGGCGCCACCGGCCCCCAGACAGCGGATGGGGTGCTGCTGGTGGAAATGGCGGGCATGCTCCTGGGCCGGCTGGAAATCCTGATTGTCTTCAAGGGAGTTTATTCCCTGAAGGAAATCATCAGTCAACGGCTCAGAAAGCCGCGTTTCCCGGAAAACCACTGTTCTCTGTTGTGAAACACAGACTGTCCCTGTCTGCCGCCAGAAAGCATAAAAAGCGCCGGTTCCGGCGCTTTTGTCTGTATCACAGTGACCAGTGTGACTGGCTGCTCATGCAGTCAGATTCCAGGCTCTGCCAGCCTGTGTTTGTGTTTCTGCTGCGATGGATCGTCGCGCAGGTTCCGGCGCAGAAGGTAATCTGTCTGCTCGTCTTCGCCGACGGTGAAGATGTGTTCCCCGATCCGCAGGAACCCGTTTCGTTCATAGAACTTCAGGGCCTTCACATTGTCTTCCCAGACCCCGAGCCAGACATAGTCCATACCCTGGTCTCTGGCTTTGTCCAGCGCGAAGTCCATCAGCCTTTGGCCGATCCCCTGCCCCTGGTAGTCGGTGGAGAGGTAAATCCGTTCGATTTCCAGCGATTTCGGATCCTGCATCTCCGACTGGGCCGGTCCGCGGTTGAGTTTCACGAACCCCGCCGGTTTGTCGTTGTCCCACAGCATGTAAAAGTCGGAATCCGGGTTGGCGAGCTGCTCCTGCAGACGTTCCAGACTCAGTCGTTCCCGCAAAAAGATCTCCATGTCCTCGGGCCTGGTGTCGGCACCGAAGGTATCAGTGAAGGTCTGGTGAGAAAACTCCTGGAGCAGATTTGCATCCTCCAGGGTGCATTTTCTGAATGACATAACCATACGATCGTCCTCCTGTCATGTGGTCTGTGTCGTGTTTCGACAAAAGTATGCCACATGCTGCAGGACCGGAACATTCCGGTGCTCCCGGCCGATGATGGAGACCGCATCCGGTTCTGCGAGGGGGAAACCGTTTTTGGCTGACAGGGCTCATGTCCGCCTGAAGATTTCCCGGCGAAAGAACCGGATCATACCCGCCAGCTGATCCGGATTGTCCCGGTTGAGTTCATGACCGCCATCCAGCATGACAAGTCTTGCCTGCGGCACCAGGGACAGCAGCTGTTTCGCTGCCTTGTGATTGACCCGGTCTTTGCTGCCCACCAGGATCAGCACCGGACAGGTCAGGTTCTTCAACTGTTTCGAAAAGTCCAGGTCCATCATGCTGGTGGACAGGGTCTTCATCTGCATCCGGTTCAGGCCCGTTTCGGCAAACATCTTTTCCGGCATCAGAGAGAAAGCAGCATTCTGGATCTTCAGAAGTGCTCTGGGCATCTTCACCTGCGGCGCTACGAGGATCAGGGATCGGACGGCGTCCGGATGCTGCAGGGCGTGGTTCAGGGCCAGCACTGCTCCCAGGGACAGCCCGGCCAGGTCGGCAGGCTGTTCCACCCGGGACAAGGCTTGTTCCAGCCCGAAGACCAGCTGTTCATAATGTGCGCTGTTTTCGAGGTACTCTTTCAGCTCCGGCGCCGCAAGCTCTGTATCAGGAGGCAGGTGCCGGATCACCGGCTTCCAGCTGGCTGCATCCTGTCCCAGGCCATGGAGTAGCACCAGCGGCGGCTGTTTTGTTGTCTGTTGTGTATCTGTCATGGTTGGTGTCCTTTACTGTACCCATGATATCGTGCAGCATGCATCGGCACCAGAGACGGTACATGATTCGCGACAGACAAAAAATCCGCCGAAGCGGATTTTCCTGCCTTACCGGGAAGACTTTTTGTAGAACTCGTCGATCTTCTCAAACCGGAAGCGGGCTTCCCGGGTGTGAGAGGGGTATCGGTCTTAAATCCGGTCGATATTCTTGGTTGCAACCAGATCGGCACCGCTGCCGGCAATGTTTTCAACCAGAACATCGCCAATATGAACAGGTGCCTTGACAACCAGATTTTTCATAGCCCGGGTGACATCGAAAATCATCCCTTTATCGACCGGCTGGCTGGTCTTGCATGAAACCATGGCGATATTGCCATCGCTGACCGGTACAATACTGGTCACCATCCGCACCGGATGGGTCACTTCCGTAATGGCATACGCCTTGCCGCGGGGGCAGGTATTGCCGGTCACGGATACAACTTCGCCTTTTTCCATCACAACATGGAGGTTGCAGCCCATTGGGCAGTTAATGCAGATCAAATCCCGTTCCATCTTAAGCTGCCTCCGTTTCTACCAGGATTTCTTTTGTCTCTGGAGTGATCCATTCTTTGCGCAGGACAATGTCTTCCATTTCTCCTGGCGCCATAATCATGCGCTTCTTGTGGATTTTGCGCTCGCCATCCACATACACATTGACAAATCCGCCTTTCAAAACGTTGCCGACCCGGAAACGGACGATTGTGTTTTCATCCATTCGGTTGGGATCCACTTTGAAAGGAACCGTATAGCGCACCAGACCGCCGGTCTTGATGTCGATTTCGTGTTCAGATTCCGGAATGCCTTCCAGGACATATCTGGCTGCCATTTCACCGGCTTTTGCAGCTTCCTGGCTGACAAAGTCTACCAGGTCATGAACATGCAGCACGTTTCCGCAGGCAAAGATGCCCGGAACGTTTGTTTCCAGCGATTCATTGACCACCGGCCCATTGGTGATGCGGGAAATCTCCACATCGGCTTCTTTGGACAGCTCGTTTTCCGGAATCAGGCCGCAGGAAAGCAGCAGAGTATCGCATGGGTACTCGATTTCGGTTCCGGGAATCGGCTTGCGGTTTTCATCCACTTCGGCTATCGTTACGGATTCAACGCGTTCCCTGCCTTTGATATTTGTGACGGTGTGGGAAAGCTTCAGCGGAATATCATAGTCATCCAGGCACTGGACAATGTTCCGCTTCAAGCCGCCTGAATAAGGCATCAGTTCGGCGACGACATGGACCTTGGCGCCTTCCAGGGTCATGCGTCTGGCCATGATCAGGCCAATATCACCCGAGCCCAGGATAACCACTTCCCTGCCGGGCATCTCACCATCAATATTGGTCAGCTTCTGAGCCGTTCCGGCGGAATAAATACCCGCGGGACGGGTGCCGGGAATACTCAAGGCCCCCCGCGGACGTTCCCGGCAGCCCATGGCCAGGACAATTGCATCCGCGTTGATTGTCTGCAGCCCGTCTTCGCTGCTGACATACGTCACATTTTTATCCTTGTCGACATCCAGCACCATGCTGTTGAGACGATAAGGGATCTCCAGTTCATTGACCTGGTCAATAAAGCGGGAAGCATATTCCGGTCCGGTCAGTTCTTCTTTAAAGGTATGCAGGCCAAAGCCATTGTGGATGCACTGGTTGAGGATCCCGCCCAGCTGGCTGTCGCGCTCCAGAATGAGGATATCGTCCAGGCCGGCTTTCTTCGCGGCGGCTGCAGCGGCCAGGCCTGCCGGGCCGCCTCCAATGATGACAAGCTGCTTATGGTTTTCCATTATTGAATGTCCTCCTTGTTGCGTCCCGTAATGATCTTGCTGCCTTTGGTGGATTTGGTGACTTCATCGAATGGGATGTTGAGCGTTTCCGAAATGATTTCCATCGTTCTTGGCGAGCAGAATCCCGACTGACAGCGTCCCATGCCGGCTCTCACCCGGCGTTTCACACCATCCAGGCTACGGGCGGGAATTGAGCGGGAGCAGGCATCCTTGATGGAGCCTTCCGTTACTTTTTCACACCGGCATACCATCTGGCCATAAGCCGGATCCTGTTCGATCAGGGCTTTCCATTCTTCCCGGGAAAGATCATTCACATTCACAAAACCGCGTCGTTCGGGCTTGTAGTTTTCATTAGGACCAGGATGCAGCTTGCTGATGATGATTTCAGCAACCATTTCCCCGATCGCCGGGGCACTGGTCAGACCCGGGGATTCAATTCCGGCTGCGTCAATAAAGCCATCGGCATTTTCCCCGATAATGAAATCGCCGCCTTCCGGCACGGCCCGCAAGCCGGCAAACGAAGTGATCACCTGGTTGAAAGGCAGATGATCAATGGTCATCGAAGCTTTTTCACGGACTTGCGCCAGGCCTTCGGCTGTCGTATTGATGTCCTCTTTGGTTTCGGTAAAATCAGCGGTTGGACCGATCATCAAGTTGCCATGTGCGGTTGGAGTAATGAGTACACCTTTTCCGGCAGCTGTTGGCTGCTGGAAAAGGACATGGCTGGCCATCTTGCCGGCATCCTTGTCAAACAGAAAATATTCTCCGCGCCGGGGACGGATATGGATTTTTTCTTCGCACACCATATTGTGCAGATCATCAGCTTCAAGCCCTGCTGCATTGACGAAGAGTTTCGTTTCAAATTCGCCATTGACCAGCCAGCCGGTTTCGGTTTTTTCGATTGTTTCGACAGGCGTGTTGAAGAAGAATTCAACACCGTTGTCCGCTGCATTTTCAGCCATGGAAATCGCCAGAGTAAAAGGATCAACCACGCCAGCCGTGGGCGCATACAGGGCACAAACGGCCTGGTCGCTCAGTTCCGGTTCCATTTCGTGAAGTTCTTCTTTTTCTACGATGCGAAGTCCTGGTACATGATTGCTCAGCCCGCGCTGGTAAAGCTCTTCAAGTGCCGGACGGTGTTCTTCATCAAAACAGATGACCAGGGAGCCGGTATTGTTAAAATCAAAATTCAGAACATCAGCCATTTCATGAATCATTTCATTGCCACGCACATTCAGTCTGGCTTTCAGGGTACCGGGCATGGCATCGTACCCGGCATGGACAATACCGGAATTGGCTTTGGTTGTTCCCTCGGAAATGTCTTCTTCTTTTTCCATCAGGGCCACCTTTAAATCCAGTCTGGCCAGCTGCCACGCAATGGCTGCGCCTGTTACGCCGCCGCCGGCAATCAGAACATCAAATTTTTCCATGAATGGAATTCTCCTCTCACATGATTTAGATAAACGAACGATAAAAATTGATTCGAAACTGATTCTTTTGCGAACAGAAAGAGTCCAGCCTGACGCTTCCGGGCAGCAGCCTGGAAGATGGCAGATCTTGAAAGGACGTGCCAATGAAGAATTTCCAAGTGCAGATCTGTAAAACACAGCCATAACGGGCTGGTTTGAGCTTTTGCCTGAAATCCGAATAAAACCAATAGACTGACTTTGCCTCAGGCCCATGGGAATGCAGGCTTTGAAAAACAGGAGTGCTTCTGTGGATGCAAGGATCAGGAAAGGCAGCAAATGTTTCTGCCCGGACCTTTTAAAAGATTTCAGATGCAGGGTCCCGGCTTCATCTGGCAGAAAGGGCTTGCTGCTTCGTTGCTGTTATATATGGAAGGCTTTTCAAAGTCTGCCTGTATGCCTCAGACATTGGACAAAATGTGTCTGAGGCAGGGCAGTCTGTACAAGCGACAGGCGAAACCGGTCGCTTATTCCATATCTTCCGGCTTGAATTCGCGGCAGGCTTTCACGGCTTCTTTCCAGTTGCGGTAGCGCCTGTCCATTTCATCTTTGGAACGCTCTGGCTTGAAGGCCTGGCCTAGCTCGATTTTCAGATCGTCCTTGTTCCAGAAATCCACCGCCAGACCGGCCAGGAAAGCAGCTCCCAGGGCAGTCAGTTCATTGACTTTGAAGCGGTCAACTTCCACCTGACAAAGATCGGACTGGAACTGGAGCAGGAAGTCGTTGGCTGCAGCACCGCCATCGACTTTCAGCACCTGAATCGGCACGCCGGCATCGGCTTCCATGGCGTTGAGAACTTCTCTGGCCTGGTAAGCCATGCTTTCGATACCTGCCCGGATCAGCTGGTCGTGGTTCGTTCCCAATGTCAGGCCGACAACAGCGGCTTTGGCCTTGTCATCCCAATACGGAGCCGCCAGGCCTACGAAGGCCGGAATAATGTAAACTCCGCCGGTCGTTCCGGCACGGATGGCCATTTCGGCTGTATCGCCGACTTTTTCAAACAGGTTCAGCTCGTCACGCATCCACTTCATGATGGATCCGGAGACAAAGATCGAGCCTTCCAGGGCGTAAATGACTTCATCGCCAATCTGCCAGGCAATCGTGGAAAGCAGGCCGTTATTGGAACGGACGATGTCTTTGCCTGTGTTCATCAGCAGGAATCCGCCGGTCCCGTACGTGTTTTTGGCCATGCCTTTTTCCAGGCAGAGCTGGCCAAACAAGGCGGCCTGCTGGTCTCCGACAACCGAAGCGATCGGCACTTCGCAGCCAAAGAAATGGTAAGGAGCGGTCGTGCCATACACCTGGGAAGTGGGCACGATTCTTGGAAGCAGCTGTTCCGGAATATTGAAGGCCTTGAGCAGATCTTTATCCCATGCCACTTCAGCGATATTGCACAGCAGAGTCCGGCTGGCGTTGGAAGCATCCGTAATATGCTGTTCGCCGCCCGTCAGTTTCCAGACAAGCCAGGAGTCCATGTTGCCAAACATCAGGCTGCCGTTTTCGGCTTTTTCGCGGACACCCGGTACATTTTCCAGGATCCAGACAATCTTGGATGCCGAGAAATAAGGGTCAATGCGCAGCCCGGTTTTTTCACGGATCATGTATTCCAGACCTTCTTTTTTCCAGCGGTCGCAAATATCGGAAGTCTGTCGGGACTGCCAGACGATCGCTTTGTATACGGGCAAGCCGGTTTTCTTATCCCAGATGACTGTCGTTTCACGCTGGTTGGAAATGCCGATCGCTTTGACTTGTTCGGGCGCAATGCCGCTCTTGTTGAGGACATCCGCCATGACAGCCAGTGTATCCAGCCAGATCTGGGTCGCATCCTGCTCAACCCATCCGGGTTTTGGATAGTCTACGCCTCCTTCTTTCTGGGAAACGGCTTTGATCTGACAATCATGATCAAAAAGGATGGCTCTTGTCGAAGTGGTTCCGTGGTCAATTGCAAGAATGTATTCTTTTTTACTCATTTTTTTCTCCTCAAAACTGGGTTTTGTTCAGTAATCACACCCGGCTGTTCTTCTGTTGGCGCTCACAGATGCACAGCCCGGTGTTTCTGTCCATGAGCCATCCGCCTGGATTCAGTCCTCAGCCGTTGATCGCTGCCAGAGCCGCGAAATCTGGCCGTGAATCAGGCGGAAGCCCGGATGGATTTCCTTTGTTCTTTTTATGTGAGGGATCAGTCGATTGAGATCCCCGTGTTCAGTTTGTTGTATTCTCTGCTATCTGTCTGCGCTTCCTGCCTTTCGCAAAACTTTGCCGGCAAAGGCGCTTCAAGCCATTTGTTTTCCGGCCACACTGTGCTCAGAAGCCCTGGCCTGATACTCGACCGGAAACTTTTTCCATCCAGAAAGCGCTTATATCGACTGTAATGGACCCGTTCAGTGTGCTGTTAGACTGATTCCTACCAGGGAATTGCCGCATACAGCAATACGGCACAGATTGCGCCAAGAATGGGAGCAAATAATGGAACCGTCAGACCATAGCTGAAGTTCGAATCGCCTTTGCCTTTGATTGGCAGCACCGCATGGGCCAGTCTTGGACCTAAATCACGGGCCGGGTTAATGGCATACCCCGTCAGTCCGCCCAGCGACATACCGATCGCGACAATAATTCCGAAAACAAACAGTTTATCCACGCCCATGGCGATGCCGCTGACATTGGAAATGCCCTTGATGGCGAACACCAGGATAAATGTTCCGATAAATTCCGAGAAGAAGTTCAGCCAGAAATTCTTGATCGAAGGACCCGTGGCAAACACCCCAAGTTTTGTCCCGGGGTCTTCGGTGGCATCAAAATGGCCTTTAAAGAGGACATACACAATGCATGCACCTACGAAAGCCCCCAGCAGCTGAGCCAGGATATAGCCTGGTACCTGACTCCAGGGGAAGGAACCATCCACTGCGAGAGCAAGCGTTAAAGCCGGGTTGAATGACGCCCCTGAAGCTTCGCCGAAGATAAATGCCGGGATCATAACCGCCAGACCCCAGGCGATGCAGATCTGCAGCGCGCCTGCGCCTTTCATGCCTGAACCAGTCAGATTCACGTTGGCAACAACACCGCAGCCCAGAATGATCAGCAGTGCTGTACCGGCAAATTCACCAATGTAAGGAAGCATAAATCACCTTTTCTCCTGTTAATTATGGCCAAAGCAAGTCTGTGCTTTTATGCGCCAAGACCATGAGCAGCAAAAAGCAGCAGACTGTGCCTGGAGAGTTTTCCATCCTTGAGGCGGATGAAGTGGAATAAGAAGAAGCCCATCTTCTTTGGGAGCGCTTCCTGATCAGGG
>Ga0137310_100485_pt1 | contig 26566 bp, 20 predicted proteins | sample NAcewiD2O_June_2_FD_97183 | JGI IMG/M metagenome (GOLD analysis project Ga0137310, IMG submission 97183) | Mouse cecal microbial communities from Vienna, Austria - N-Acetylglucosamine amended D2O_June | ecosystem: Host-associated > Mammals > Digestive system > Large intestine > Cecum | place...
GAATGACTGTTGATGGGTTTAAAAAGATGACGTTTACGTTCAACAATCTGAAATATTTTTTCATAATCACACACAATCCCACCAAGATCAACGACGACTATAGCTTTCGTCCTACCAGTAATTACAGCTTCCAACTTCTCATAATCCACTTCTGGCATATGAGTGATTGGATCTCCATCTTTTTGAATGTCAACAAAAACCAACTTAGCCCCGCAATGAATAGCGGCAGATGCTGATGCAGTATATGTATACGTCGGAACAATTACCTCATCGCCATCAGTTACGCCTAATAATCGTAGATTGAGTTCTTCAGCAGAGGTGGCTGAGTTCAAGCATACGACCCGATCACTATATCTTTTAACGTTTTCCTCTTTCTTACAATCTATATCAACTCTTCCCGTTTCTATATAAGCGGCTAAACGTCTCTCCAGCAGTTTGGTTTTAGGACCAGTTGTAATCCATCCCGATCGTAAGGTATCCACCACTTCAGCAATTTCAGTTTCACTAATATCAGGGGGGCTGAAAGGTATAACACGTTTTTCCATTATTTCTTCTCCTCAGGTTTATAAGTAGTAACGATTTCCTTGACCATCCGAATTACACCGGCTTCATCATTAACATTTGCGATATCCCAGATCTCATATAGCTGGTGTAGCAGTTTTTCTTTATCGAACTGTAACGGGTTCGCAATGTGTATCAAGTCATTTCGGGTTCTCTGGAGACCCTCCTCTGCCATCAGTTTTTCTTCATAGAGTTTTTCACCGGGTCTTAATCCTGAGTACACAATTTGAATGTCAACTCCCGGCTTCAGGCCTGACAGCTTGATGAGGTTACGTGCCAAACCGTCGATCTTGACAGGTTCTCCCATGTCGAGAATGAAAATCTCCCCGCCTTTGGCGTAGTAGCTTGCCTGCAGAACCAGACTCACGGCTTCCGGAATGGTCATGAAATAGCGGATGATGTCGGGATGGGTCACCGTGACAGGACCACCTGAAGCAATCTGTTCCTTAAATAAAGGAATGACCGATCCGTTGGATCCGAGTACGTTTCCAAACCGTACGGCTACGTACTGGGTGACTGGCGGTTCCATCTCTGTGCTAGTCTCTTCATGACCGCAGATCGGGGGCAGTCTGTCATACCAGCCATCCTTGATCGCCTGGTCAAAGGTCTGAATGACCATTTCGCACATTCGTTTGGTGGCCCCCATTACATTGGTGGGGTTCACAGCTTTGTCAGTGCTGATCAGTACAAACCGTTTCACGCCATTGGCCATGGCTGCATAGGCAGTCTTGTAGGTGCCAATGGCATTGTTTTTGACTGCTTCACAGGGAGACACTTCCATGAGCGGCACATGTTTGTGTGCAGCTGCATGGAAGACCACATCGGGTTTGTATGTTTCCATCACGTCGCGGATCCTGCGGGAATCCCGGACCGATCCGATCAGCACTTTCATGTTCAGTTCGTTGTGATAGGTCCGTCTGAGCTCCTGCTGAATGTTATAGACATTGTTTTCATAGATATCGAACAGTATGAGCTGTTTTGGCTGGTGGGAAGCGATCTGCCTCGCCAGTTCGGAGCCAATACTGCCTCCGCCGCCGGTCACCAGAACCGTCTTTCCGTTCAGGAAGGAGAACACTTCACTCAGATCGGTTTTAATTGGATCCCGTCCCAGCAGATCTTCAATGGCCACATCCTTCATTCTGGAAACGGAGATTTCTCCTGTCACCAGCTGATACAAGGCTGGCAGGTTCTTGATCTGGCAGCCGGTCTCCTTGCAGACATTGATGATGTCCCGCAGTTCCTGTCTGGACGCACTGGGTATTGCAATGTAGATTTTCTCAATGCCGTACTTTTCCACAGACGGGAGAATCTTGTCCCGGCCGCCTGCAATGGGGATCCCGTCAATGTAGCGTCCCCATTTGTTTGGATTGTCATCAATAAAGCAGCGGACATCATCCCTGGTGTTCTTTGTTTTGTTGATGTCACGCAGAATCATGTGACCCGCATTGCCCGCACCCACGATCATGACTCGGTGCAGGGGGGCTTTGTCTTCTACCTTGTTTCTGCCTTTGGTTTCAAGCAGGTAGAAGCGGTAGGAAAACCGTATTCCCAGGGTCAATATGAACTGCAGCAGCAAGCCCCATAAATAATAGGAGAAGGGCATCCGGTGAAACAGAAAGGTAATACCCAGGACCTGAATAACGGTAGTCACCAAAGTGGCTGCAGCTGTATTCACCAGTTCCTTGTAGGAGGCAAACCGCCACAGGCTTCGATACAGCCGGAAAAACCAGAAGACCAGTATACAAAGAACGGTGTAAATCGGGGCAAATTTGACAAAGGCAGACAGATATTCTTTGGGGATGGCGGAATACTTCAGGTCAAACCGCATCCACAGGGCAACGAAATAGCTGAAGTTTACCGCAAAGATGTCATAGATGACCAGTGCAGCTGATATCAGTTTCCAGTGCTCCATATTTTTCTTCTGATTTGTTGTTGGCTCTTTCATTTCTTCCATGGCATTCCTCTCGATAGTCGCTGCACATTTGTGCACACAGGAATCGGTCATTTGTAAACCTTGTATTCTATTCCTGTAACCTTACATAATATTACAATTGATATATACTACAGAAGTAACGAAACGATGGTATCATAGTCAAGCGAGATGCTCAACGAAATTGTGATATCAAACGTATGGCTTATTTTTTGGGGGTGGTTCATCAACTGTTGCACGTAGTCTGCCAACAGGCTGCTGCTTTTTCCGTATCCCGAAATTTCTGGGACACTTGTAGAGTATACAATATCAGGAGTATCTGAGCCGGTTTGTTTGGCTTGAACTGCAAATAAATCGGCCGCAACGGTGCAGACCAGGGTTTTGGACCGGTGTGACGGAAAGATATTTCAGCCCTTTGTGTCAAATTAAGATTTTTGTCATGGGGGTTCCATGCTATATTCATTAATGATTGGCTCTCTGTTGAAGTGTGGGAGCCCTTTTCAAACGAAAGAAGAGAGGAGACTGTATGGCTTCAAACCATCATTTGCAGAGAACACCGCAATACCGGGATGTGGAGCGAACGGCCACGCCGGATATGGAGGATGAAGTAACAATTGATCTGGGTGAGGTGTGGTCACTGATCAAAAAGCACATCTGGATGCTGATTGGTGCGACTGTCGTTGGTGCGGTAGTCGCAGGCGGGCTTACCTGGGCACTGATTCCGAAAACCTATGCTGCCAGCGGCACGCTGTTTCTGACCCCGCGGGTTCAGGAAGGGGAAATCGACATCAACTCCCTGAACTCCAACCAGAAACTGGTCAACAACGTCATCAACCTGCTGACCCAGGACAATATCATGTCCATGGTGGCACAGGAAACCGGAATGGCCTCTTCGGAGGACGTACGGGATGCATTGTCCATCACCAATACGGACAACACGGAGATCATTACGGTTACAGCAACCACAGAAGATCCGAAACTGTCCAAAGAGATCGCTACAACGACCATCAATACCTTCATTGACACCATGAAGGACAGCCTGAATGTGCAGAACATTCAGATCACGGACCAGCCCAAGCTGAGTTATGAACCTGTGGGACCTTCCATCAAAAAGAATGCCGCCATTGGCGGTCTGGCAGGTCTGGTACTGGGGCTGGGGTTCCTGGTGATCCACATGCTGACAGACAAGCGTCTCAAGACCCGGGAAGAAGCAGAAAAGTACCTCGGTCTGCCGGTCTATGCCGAACTGCCGGATCTGGAAAAGTAACAAGGAGGAACCATGGCAAAGAAAACAAAACAATCTTCGAACAAGTCCTCCAGACGGACGAACCGCAATGACCAGCTCAACCTGGAGGAAGTATACCGCCAGCTGCGGACCAACATCGAGTTTTCTCAGATGGACAGGGAACTGCGGGTACTGAATGTGCTGTCCACCCACCCGAATGAGGGCAAAAGCAGCGTGTCGTCGAATCTGGCGAAGGTGTTCGCAGACAAATACGAGAAAGTGCTGCTGATCGACTGCGATCTGCGCAACCCTTCCCTGCACAAGATGCTGCGTACGTCCAATGGTCAGGGCCTGACGAATCTGTTGACTCACTACCACCAGGATGATCCGTTGCTCGAGCAGGACGAAATCCAGGAACTGGAACTGGATGACCAGTCTTCCCTGTTTTTCCTGTCTGCGGGATCCAGGGTGCCCAACCCTACGGAGATCATCAGTTCCCGCCGGTTTGCAAGTCTGATCAACAGCGCCCGGTCTCAGTTTGACCAGGTGATCATTGACTGCCCCCCTGCTTTCGCAGTGAGTGATGGCGTGCCTATTTCAAACTTGTCTGATGGAACGCTGTTTGTTCTGAGCGCAAAGGACACAGACAAAAATGATGCCCGGGAAGCGGTGGATGACTTGAAAAGAAACGGTGCCAACCTGATTGGCACGGTCATGACCAAAGTTCCCGGTTTCATGTCAAGGCACTATTATGGATATGGATATGGTGACCGCAATGAACGCTGAAAAATTATTGAGGGCAGGACTGGCTGCATCCCTGCTTTTTCTGGCAGGATGCAAAGCCGGCCCGGAAGTAACCGCAGATGATGCGGCTGAAGTGGCACTGGATGATGCCGGTTTTGCACCCGCTGATGTGACAAGTCTGACCAGTGATGCTGCAGCTGACGGAGATGGCTTTACAGTTTCGTTCCACACCCCTCGAGGTGTATTTACCTATAAGATTTCTTCCGGTGGTCTGATTGAAGACCGGAAGTACCAGAAAGATCCTCAATCTGCTCCTGTGGAGTCAGGAGAAACGCCGGAAGATCAGGCGCAGGCAGCAAAACAGGAAGAGCCTCAGAAGGAAACCAAGTCGGAGAATACCGAAAAGAAGGAATCCAAAAAAGAGGACCAGAAAAAGACCACCCGTTCTGCCGAGGAAGAAACGGCCATCAGCCTGGCTCTTGGAAACGCCGGCCTGGCAGAATCTGATGTGACAGATCTGAATGTTTCCATGGATGGCGATACCGCTACTGTAACATTCTATTACGGAGAAAACCGCAACACGGTGCAGGTGGATGTGGCCAATGCTCAGGTCATCAGCTCGCTGATTGGGTAATGAAATCTGGCCTGTATATTTGAATAATCCCGGGAGGTGGAAAGCTTCCCGGGATTTTTAATGCCAGACACCGGAAAAATGTGACTTTCGTACCTGTGACACAGTTGTTCGGCAACAGGCTGCTGAGAGGTGATGATTTGTCCGGACAGCTTTTTATTCCGTGACATAGATGTGAAGTTTTATGCAATCATCTGTCTTGACTTCACGTTTTTGTCATTTTTTTGGCGGAAAAATCCGTTATCCTTCCTGTACCGGTTCAGCTGTCGACACATGGACAGGAAGGAGAACGAATGGAAGAATCTGAAATCATCGCAATGCATGCCCTGGAAGCCATTCAAGCTGAAATCCCAATGAGCGATGGAGCGGCCAAGGAAATGCTGCGGGATATACAAATCTTTTCTCTGATTCTGAAATACAGCTTTGCTGAGTACAGCGGCTTCACGGTGGCAGAGATCGCTTCAAGAATCCAGTACTTCAAGGGCATCCGCCCGGATCCGGATGATCCGGAGGGATTTCTTGATCAGATGGTGGATGCTTCCGATCCGGAAGCGAATATTCCCGGTTCGGGCAAATCGATTTATGACAATTTTGTTGTGATCCAGGACATGATCACAGACCAACTGTATTTCGTGCAGCTGGATGTGAATCTGCGGGAACTGTCGCCGGAAGTCCTTTGCGGAAGGTCCCTGAACTATATTGCCAGTATTATCCTGCGCCAAAGAGGACTGCCGTTTGGTATGAGCCGTGACTACAAAGGATTGAAGCCCATCAAAGCACTCTGGATCCTGCCGCTGTCCCACCGGCTTGGTGTCTGGGAAGGAGAATTCAGGACTGGATGGTCGGGTTGTCCGGATGATTACATCACAGAGCTCAACGGGCGTGTCGAAAATATGATCGAGTGGAAAGTTGTGTTTCTGAACCATGGATGGCACAATTCAGATGAAGAGATCATTCAGGTACTCGGGCATCTGTTTGATACAGAAACCGAAGAGACAATCGAATATTTGAAAAAGGAAGGCATAAAAATGACAAGACAAATTCCAGGTGTGGTACAGGAATACTACAAAAAATATGGGCGGCCCTTTGTAACGCTGAGTGATGAAGCCAACGAGAACTATATCCTGATGAAGCAGGAAGTGGCCCGCAAGGACGAAGAGATCAAAAACATGAATGAGAAGATTGCCCTGTTGGAGGCGGAACTGGCAAAACTCAAAGGCAGTCGCTGACATGCCACCATCGGCCGTCTAGCGATCCTGATCATAAAAACAGCGGGTGGTCCACCAGATGAACCACCCGTTTTGTCTTGTCAGAGGTTTTCCAGGATCCGGTCGCCCATTTCCTTTGTGCCGACCAGCGTGGTCCCTTCTGTCCAGATATCCGCTGTACGGTATCCCTGATCAAGAACCTTTTCCACAGCCTGCTCGATCCGGGCTGCTTCCTCTTCCATGTCCAGGCCATAGCGCAGCATCAGCGCGGCGGAGAGAATGCAGGCAATGGGATTCACCTTGTCCTGTCCCGCAATGTCCGGGGCGGATCCGTGAATGGGTTCATAGAGCCCGTTTTTCGTCTTGCCCCGGCTGCTGGACGGAATCATCCCGATGGAGCCCGTGATCTGGCTGGCTTCATCGGACAGGATGTCCCCGAAGAGGTTTTCGGTCACGATCACGTCAAACTGGCTGGGGTCCTTGACGATCTGCATGGCGGCGTTGTCGACAAACATCGTGCTGTACTCCACGTCGGGATACTCCTCTTTCAGACGGTCGAAAACCTTCACCCAGAGGCGGCTGGTGTCCAGCACATTGTGTTTGTCCACCATGACCAGTTTCTTCCGGCGTTTCCGGGCAGTTTCGAAGCCAATGCGTCCAATGCGCTCGATTTCATGCTCGGAATAGGGCATTTCATCCACCGCCACGAGTTCCCCGTTGACTTCCTTCGTTTCCTTTTTCCCAAAGTAGGCCCCGCCAATCAGCTCCCGGACAATGACAAAGTCGATGCCTTTGTCCGTGATTTCCTTTTTCAGCGGAGAAGCATCCGCCAGCTGGGGCCAGATCTTCGCAGGGCGGTCGTTCGCAAACAGCTCCATCCCTTCGCGCAGGCGAAGCAGCCCCTTCTCCGGGCGCTGGGGTCCAGCCAGGCCTTCCCATTTGGGGCCGCCAATGGCACCAAGCAGGACACTGTCCTGCGCCAGGGCTTTGTCCAGCTCATGCTGCGGCAGGGGATCGCCATACTTGTCCACTGCTTCCCCGCCCATGGCAATGTCTGTATAGACAAAGGGATCGGCAGGATCCTGCACTTTGTCCAGGACACGTTTGGCCTGGGCCATGATTTCCGGGCTGGAGCCGTCGCCCCAGATCAGTCCGATTTTCTTCATGCGTTCCTCCTCAGGCTCGGAAGCAGGCCCCCGGCCGCAATGATTTCCTGGATGAATGCCGGAAATGGCTCCGCCTGATAGGTTTCGCCTTTGGTGAGGTTGGTGATCGTCCCTTCATCGAAGTTCACTTCCACCTCATCGCCGTTTTCAATGGCTTCAGCTGCTGCTTCGCACTCGAGGATCGGGAGCCCGATGTTGATGGCATTGCGGTAGAAGATCCGGGCGAAGCTTTTGGCAATCACCGCGGAGATCCCGACGGTCTTGATGGCCAGGGGGGCATGTTCCCGGCTGCTGCCGCACCCGAAGTTCCAGCCCGCCACGATGATGTCACCGGGGTTGGCGTTGTTCACGAATTCCGGATCGATGTCTTCCATGCAGTGTTTTGCGAGTTCCTTCGCATCCGGTGTGTTCAGGTACCGGGCGGGGATGATCACATCGGTGTCCACATTGTCGTTGTATTTGAACACAGTGCCTCTGGCGTTGTTCATGCGGCTGCCTCCTTCTCTGTTTCAACGGGTGTCTCGGTCTGCATCAGCGTGCGGGGATCGGTGATGACCCCGGTGATGGCGCTGGCTGCGGCTGTATAGGGACTGGCGAGGTAGACCTCGGAAGTCACGTGACCCATGCGGCCGACGAAGTTGCGGTTGGTGGTGGAAATGCAGCGTTCCTCTTCTGCCAGGATCCCCATATAGCCGCCCAGGCAGGGCCCGCATGTGGGGGTGGAGACGACGCAGCCTGCATCAATGAGGTCTTCGATGATGCCTTTTTTCAGACACTCTTTGTAAATCTGCATGGTGGCGGGAATCACAATGACACGCACGCCGTCCTTGACCTGGCGGCCTTTCAGGATTTCCCATGCGGCTTCCATGTCCTCCATGCGGCCATTGGTGCAGGACCCGATCACAACCTGATCCACTTCAATGGGTGCCTCGGCGGCGGAGTGCACATTTTCCGGCAGGTGGGGCCAGGCGGTGACTGGTTCCAGCTGGCTCAGGTCCATGGTGATGCTCTGGATGTACTCCGCATCGGGATCGGCTTCGTATTTTGTCCAGGGACGGCGGCTGCGCCCTTCGAGGTAGGCTTCGGTGACTTCATCGACCGGGAAGATGCCGTTTTTGGCACCGGCTTCGATGGCCATGTTGCAGATGCACAGGCGGTCATCCATGGAAAGAGACTTCACGCCGGGTCCGGTGAATTCCAGGGACCGGTAGAGGGCACCGTCCACGCCAATCTGACCAATGAGGGTCAGGATCACGTCCTTGCCGGTGACATAGGGCGGAAGTTCCCCCGTGAGCTCCACTTTGATGGCTTCGGGGACCTTGAACCAGGCTTTGCCGGTGGCCATGCCCGCGGCCATGTCCGTACTGCCGACACCGGTGGAGAAAGCACCCAGAGCGCCGTAGGTGCAGGTGTGGGAATCGGCGCCAATGATGCAGTCGCCGGCGGTCACGATGCCCTGTTCGGGGAGCAGCGCATGTTCGATGCCCATTTTTCCGACATCGAAGAAGTTCGGGATGTCATGGGTTTTCGCAAACTTGCGGCAGGCAGCGGACTGCTGGGCGGCTTTGATGTCTTTGTTGGGCACAAAGTGGTCTAGCACGATGTTGATGCGGTCTGCATCTGCGACGTTGTCGAATCCGGCTTTCTCGAATTCGCGGATGGCGACGGGGGTGGTGATGTCATTGCCGAGAACGCCGTCAAGTTCGGCCATAATGAGCTGTCCGGGTCTGACTTCATCCTGTCCGGCGTGGGCAGCCAGGATTTTCTGTGTCATGGTCATTGGCATAAACAAATGTCTCCTTCCTTCCTTGACAAGTCTCATGGTCAGCCGGTGGCTGAGAATGAGACTTGTCATTGTTCATATATGTATCTTGGCTTTTCTGTGTTGATTCTGGGTATCGTTGTGATTGTGTGTGGGATGACCCGCATGATCTGATGCAAAGAGGCACCATGCAGCGGGCCAGCCATTGAAATGCCCGCGGCAGGCAGTCATTTCAACCGCTGGAGGATGAGCTAGACTTGATGCAAAGAGGCATCATGCAGCGGGATGACTGAGTGCAGCCTCAGTCTCTTTATGCTCTTATCGCTGCAGCTCAGTCAGCCGGCTGCGGCCGGTTGTTGATGGCGGAGATCAGTGCCTTGACACTGGATACAATGACGTCCGTGTCTGTCCCTGCGCCCCAGGAGGTCGTACCATCGGGCCAGGACAGCCCCACATAACTTGCCGCCCGGCTGCTGGAATTTGTGTCCAGAGCGTGTTCGGTGTAAGTATCCAGCGTATATTCCAGACCCAGTCCCTGTTTCAGGGCGTTGTTGACGGCGTTGATGCGGCCGTTTCCGGATCCGAAGAACTCGTATTCCTGTCCATCCACTGCGACTGTGACCGTGGCGCGCATCTGCTTGCCCTGCATGTAGTGCGCTTCATGGAATTCCACCACAGGGGACTGCCGGTTGAGATACGTCTGTTCAAAGATCCGGAAGACTTCATCGGGTTTGAGCTCGGCATGGTTGTGATCCGAGACCGCCTTGACGGTATACCCGAAGTGCTCGCGCATCTTTGGCGGCATGTTGTATCCATAAGCCGTTTCCAGGATGTAGCCGATACCGCCCTTGCCAGACTGGGAGTTGATGCGGATCACATCGGCATCATAGGTGCGGGATACATCATGCGGATCGATGGGCAGATAGGGCACAGTCCACTGGTGGGTGCTGTTCTCTTCTCTGTGGTGCATGCCTTTGGCGATGGCATCCTGGTGGCTGCCGGAGAATGCTGCGAAGACCAGACTGCCGGCATAGGGCTGCCGGGGCGATACCTGCATGTCGGTGATCCTCTCATAGACCTCGCAGATGGCGGGCATATCCGAGAAGTCCAGCTTCGGATCCACGCCGTGGGAGTACATGTTCATGGCCAGGGTGATCGCATCCACGTTGCCTGTGCGCTCGCCGTTGCCGAACAGACAGCATTCCACACGCTGTGCTCCTGCCAGCAGTGCCAGTTCCGTATCGGCAATGCCGGTACCGCGGTCGTTGTGCGGATGGGTGGACAGAATGACGGAATCCCGGCGGTGGAGGCGGTCACTGCAATACTCGATCTGGTTGGCATAAATGTGCGGGAGGCTCATTTCCACGGTCACCGGCAGGTTGATGATCATGGGCCTGTCGGGGGTGGGTTCCATGACATCGATGACGGCGTTGCAGACCTCCAGGGCGTATTCCGGTTCAGTGCCGGTGAAGGATTCCGGGGAATACTCGAAGAGGAAGTTGCCCTCATATTCCTGGGAGAGCTGTTTGACAAGCTTCGCGCCTTCCACGGCGATCTGCTTGATTTCCTCTTTGGATTTCCGGAACACCTGTTCGCGCTGGGCAACGGAGGTGGAGTTGTAGAAATGGATCACGGCACGGGGCGCACCTTTCACAGCTTCGAATGTCTTGCGGATGATGTGATCACGGCACTGGGTGAGGACCTGTACGGTCACGTCTTCGGGGATGAGGTTCTGTTCGATCAGGGTACGCAGGAACTCATACTCTGTTTCGCTGGCTGCGGGGAACCCGACTTCGATTTCCTTGAAGCCGATTCTGACCAGGAGCTGGAAAAACTCAATTTTTTCCTCCAGGCTCATGGGTACGACCAGGGCCTGGTTGCCATCCCGCAGATCCACGGAACACCAGGCAGGTGCCTGTTCAATGTGGTCTTTCCTGACCCAGCGGTATTCGTTCTCCGGTGCCGGGTAATATCCCGGTGCGTATTTAGAAGCGTCCATCATAACTCGTTCCTCCTTCTGGATATGTCTGTTGTGGTTTCAGGTGATCCTGTCTCCAGGGGACCAGGATCCGGCTTTGGTGTGGGGGTAAAAAAAACGTCCCTGAAAAATCATTCAGAGACGAGCACTTTCATACCCGCGGTACCACTCTTTTTGTCGGTGTGACCACTTTTCCACGATCGGCCGAGGCGAATCGCTGTCCTTGTAACGGCGGATACCCGGGCAGGACTACTTGCTTCCCCCTGCCGGCTCTGGGGCCAGTAGGCATCGGGCCCTGTTCCGGCTTTCACCATCCGCCGGTTCTCTATGCCAGGTGTTCCTGATACCGCTTCCCCGTCATCGCTTTTTTGACGTTGTAAGGTCATGATAAAAGGAATGAAAACATATGTCAACGAGGGAATGAAAAAGTTTCAGGCGATCTGTCTGCCGGTTACGGGATATGACAAGTCTGACAGTCACCGGACGTGTCTGTCAGACACGTCGCCTTTGACAATAATATGGATGACAGGTATGTCAGGAGATCCTGTGAATTCTGTTCAGATCCAGTTCTGATCCCCTTGATTCAGTGGGATATGACTGAATATGTACTGGTCTGAATCCGCAGATCATAAGAAGTGCTCACCACCCCACCCCTGAGCACAGAGGCCGGGATTCCAGACCGAACCGGTTTGTAAGTCCCGGAGTCTGTGCTGTGGTATCATTTTTCCATGAGACTCCTGAGCGACACCATGGGTGAAATAGAAGTGAAAAAATCCCGGTTCCTGTGCTACCTGCACCGGACCGAAAGCGAAGACGATGCCAGAAACTTCATCCGCAGCATCCGCAAGGAACATCCCCAGGCCCGACACGTCTGCACCGCCATGGTCATAGACGGACTCAAACGCTCCAGTGACGATGGCGAACCGTCGGGCACCGCCGGACGCCCGATCCTTTCTGTGCTCGAAGGCGCAGACCTGGATCACATCTGTGCCGCTGTCGTGCGCTACTTCGGCGGTACCCTGCTGGGAACAGGAGGCCTGGTCCGGGCATATTCCGATGCGGTGAAGACCGCACTGGAAACCGCGGTTCTTGGAGAAGCCAGGACCATGCGCCGCTACAGCCTCACCGTTCCCTACGCTTTGTCCGGCCGCATCGAGAACTGGATCTCGCAGCGGGGAGAACTCCTGGACACGCTGTATGAAGAGACGGTGACATACGAGTTCCTGGTCCCGGATCCCATTGAGCCGGAGATTGCTGAACTGACCTCCGGTACCTGCACCCCCATGTTTCTGGGGGAAGAAGTGACGGAAATCTGACATGCCTTTCACATTGTGCTGCGACACCCGCAGCTTATACTGAAGGTATCAAAGAATACAGGCCGGCAGCCCGGCTGCCGGTTTGTCTGGAGAGGAGAATGATTCATGAGCGGACTGCTGATGATTTTCATGATATTTCTGTTTTTGATGGTATTCCTGCCGGCCATGATGTACCTGCTGCCGGTGTTTCTCATCATCTGGCTGGTTTCCGCACTGGTGAACAGCTTTCGACCCCGTCGGCAGACCGGAATGGGCAGCGGTATGGGCGGAAATGGCCGGACATTCTACTACTACAGGTCGTCCAACCCAGGGCAGGGCGGCGCCATGAACCGGAACCCCGAAATTGAAAAACGGGCAGCCCGCCCGGATTCCATTGATGCAGAATACACGGAGGTGGAGGTCAGGGATGACACACGTGATCCGCAGTGAGTCCCTGGGTCTGGATGACGAAATCCGGGACCTTCTGGAAAAATCCATGATCGGGATGTCCGAGAAAGAAGTCGGAGCCTGGATGGACCACATTTATGATCCGGAGAATATGTTCGTCATGATCCGGGAGGACCGCTCCGTGTCCTGCATTCAGGTCAAACACCGTGTCCTTCATCTCACAAACCGGCAGCTGACGGTATCAGTGCCGGTTCTTTTCTGTACCCACCCGGATTACCGCCTCCAGCGGTGTTTCGGGAAACTCATGGAGGCCGTCATTGCACAGGCTTCGGCGAACGATCTCGCGCTTTTGACCGTCAGCGACCAGGTGAAGGTCCTGGAAAAACGCAGCTTTTTTCCCGTCGCCAGATGCCGCGAGTACTGGCTCGACAGGAGACAGATTCCACCCCTGTCGGATGGATCCGTACGGCCATGGCGCGGGGAGGATCTGTATCCGGTGTATCAGGGATTTGTCCGGAATTTTCCCATCCGGCTGGAACTCAGCCGCGATGAGTTTGAGGCGCATCTTGCATATCTGCGTGCTGCCGGGCGCCGGATCTGGGTGGCGGTGGATCAGTGGACGCATGTCGAGGGCTTTGGCGTGACGCTCCCTGTCTCGACGGGGATCCGCTTTGAGTCACTGGCCTATGAGAACAGCCGGGCGCTGGTGAACCTTCTGGCGAGACAGGCGCGCTATACCCAGACCCTGGTGGTGAGAACCGGTCCCAATGAAGCGCTGGAGCGGCTGTTTGAAGGTGTCGTGCACCGACCGAAGGACTCGGTGCTGGTGCGCCTCACCAACTGGCAGCTGTTGAGCCGGTGGCTGAATATGGAACTCCGCAGCCCTCAGGCGCTCTTTGATGCCTTCCCCGCCGCGATGTGGTTTGGCCTGTTGTAGGCACCTGCTGCCAATGGTGGCTGGGCTGTCGTGATGCATATTATAAAGACAAACTCCCTCCGGGATCTTCCGTCAGATCCCCAGAGGGAGTTTTTCATTGAATTGAACCCCGGAAAGCAGCATTTTCAAATTTGGCAACGAGTCCATTCATACTCTGGATCCTGTTTCTGAAGATGCCGCATACAGTCTCCGGTCTTTGCTGTCTTGCTTTCCTCAAACTGCCAAAGTTCAGAATATATGGAACTTCAATCTTTCAGGCAACCAAGAGGTACAACATAAACTCCATCACTTCGTCTATATGCATATTGACCTGTTCCGGTTAATACCATGAGAAACGAAGGTTCTTTCATCTTTTCTGTATCCAGCTTTTCTCGCAGCTTTTTAAGATTCTCTGCTCCTTCTTCGATAAGTTTGTCGCCTCCAAGTTTTATTTCAATTAATCCATAAGAACCATTTCGAAGATGGATAACCGCATCACATACAAGCCCAGTTTTATCACGGTAATGATATACATCCCCATTGAGTGCTTCAGCATAAACTCTCAGATCACGAATACACATCGCCTCAAACAAAAGGCCGAATGTCTTTAAGTCAGCTGTCAAATCTCCCGGGCCAACACCCAAGGCAGCAGCTGCAATAGAAGGATCTACAAAAAATCTGGTATTAGAAGTCCTGATAGTAGTTTTTGACCGCAGATTTGGATTCCAGGCTTTTAACTCCTCTATCACAAATATTCTCTCTAAGGCACGTATATAAGAATAAACAGTTGAGGAATCCAGTGCCTTCATATCATTGGCTTCCATGTCCTGACGGATTACTTCACTCGTTGCCTGCGTTCCCTGATTTCGGGCGTAGGACTTCATGAAGAGCTTAACCCGTTCAGGATTCCTCAATCTTCCATCTGCACGGGAAACATCAGAATGAACAACTGCATCATAATACCCTGCGGCCTGATCCAATGCCGTTTCATCCGTAAATCCAATTGCAAGAGGCCAGCCACCACGACATGTCAGAAAAGCCAGTTTATCCAAATCCAGTGTATTGGTCCCCGTTATTTTTTCCGGAGAGTTGAACAGTTCTGCAAGGCTCACGTCTCCTGTAGATTCTTGTGACTCATAAAGACTCATTGGACGCATAGTCAGCCAGATAAAGCGCCCAGTTCCGGTATGTCGAATATGATCCGAAGATGGTGGAACAGCAGATCCTGTCAATATAAACTGACCAAGTTCATCTCTATGATCAACTTCATATCTGACAGCATCCCACAGTTTGGGTGCGAGCTGCCACTCATCAATCAGTCTTGGGGTTTTCCCTTCCAGAAGACGTTGCGGATCCAGTTCAGCAAGTGTCATATTCTGTGCTTCATTCTTTGGATCGGCCATATAAAGAACACTACCGGCTATCTGTTCAGCCGTTGTCGTTTTACCACACCATTTTGGCCCTTGAATCAAAACTGCTCCAATCCCCTCAAGCTTACGCTTTAGTATTCTATCTACTATTCTTGGCTTGTATTCTTTCATCGTTCTCCTCCGCCTTGAATATTGTGTTTATAGCCCAATTATCACAGCATTCCCGAGTTTGGCCGATTTTCGTTCCTGAGTTTGGCCGGTTTTCATTCCCGAGTTTGGCTGGTTTTCGTTCCTGAGTTTAGCCAGTTTTCATCCCCGAGTTTGGCAGAAGCTGCCAACTCCACCATCCCCATCACCACACCAACACAAAAACAGCCCCTGCGGTTTGATGATTTGCCTTACCCAACTATCCGACAGCAGAAAACAATAACCCAAATTCACCAGCCCGACTCCTCACCTTGGTAAATCTCCTCCATTCTTATCTTCTCCACCATTCTCATCCTTCCACCAAACCCAAAAACAGCCCCTGGAGTTTGATGATTTGCCATCGGCAAACCATCAAACCGCAGGGGCCTGTCAGTCATGTCCGTGCTGCCTGTACTCCTCGGGAATCACCGCGCTTCGTTCAATTGCCAGCTCCAGCTCCCGGGCGCTGATCCGTCTGGCACCCTTGGTCAGCACCGAGTTCTGGATCAGACCGTCGGATGTCGCCACATGCAGCTGATACTCGTTTCTGAGCACCGAAACCAGCTTCTCGATATAGGCATCCGCTGTCTGTCCCGCCCGGGTGTACACCACCTCCAGGGCTCCCCGCATATTCCGGGACCCGGGATTATCCGGCACCCGCCAGCCATCGAACACCAGGATCATCCGGCACCCCAGATAGCCCTGGTAACTCGACAGGATCCGGATCAGTTCCTGTCTGGCATCATGCAGCGGCAGCGTCTTCAGACTGCTCCAGCTGTTGATGATGTTGTAGCCATCCACTACATAGCACACAGGTTTGGGCGGATGTAGCGTGACATCCTGCTGTTCCATTGCCATGTCCCGCCGCTTGTGCGGCTTCACGGCTTTCTTCTCGTTTTTGTTCCGCCCGGATACCGCCGCAAAGGCCTTCCGGGCTTCTTCCTCCGACACCACGGAATTCCGGTGCCCTGCCGGGGTGTATCCAGCGGTCCGCTCGCTCTCCAGCGGAATGTGCATGTGCTCCGGCGCTTCATCCCAGGGAACGGTGAACCCGGCTCCGCCGGCACAGAACACGCTGTCCGGTGTGTTGCGCGGATCCGCCACCGGATCATAGTCAATTTCCGCCAGGATCCTATCCTGGTCGGGACTCGGTTCATACCGGGTCTCTCCCAGTTCCAGCATTCCCCCGCCTTTGGTCAGGGCACGGAGTTCATTCTGGAAATCCGCCAGGTTCCGCAGGGGACCGCTCCCGGTGATGTCGTCATCCTGGACCTGCACGGAAGCACCCCGCTTCTCCAGCTCATAGAGGACAGTGCCGATGAACTGGTTGTCACATTGAATGGAAAAGGAGATCATGGGCTCCAGCAGCACCGTTTCTCCCGCTTCCCTGGCGCTCATGAGCGCCTGCCGGACCGCGCGGTTCGCCGCCTGACGGAAGTCGCCGCCTTCGGTGTGCTTCAAGTGACCCTTTCCGGCTGTGACAGTGATCTTCACATCCGTCAAGTCACTCCCCGACAGTACCCCTTTGTGGCGCTTGTGGCGCAAAGCCGACAGGATTTGTGCCTGGAACCGTGGCGAGAGTGTATCTGTGTCCACCTCACTCTCCACCGTGATCCCGCTCCCGGGTTTTGCAGGCTCCAGCCGCAAATGCACCTCGGCGTAATGACGCAGGGGTTCAAAGTGGCCGTATCCCTTCACCGGCGCGGTGATGGTCTCGCGATACACCGGGGTGCCGACAGAGAACCCCACATCGATGCCCGCCAGGTCGCGGATGCGCCGGGTGAGGACTTCCTTCTGCACCTCCCCCGCGAGACGGATCCGGATCCCCCGTCTGTCGCTTTCGATATCCAGTGTCGGGTCCTGGGCCGAGAGCCGGGCCATGACCGGCCCCAGATCCGGGGCTCCTTCCGGCACCAGGATCTCGTACGCCATGGACGGCACCAGCTTCGGGCCTTCCACCGGTGTCTGGGCACCGAACACATCCCCCGGAACGAGATCTGTACCCGTGACCACTGCTGTCATCCCCGCCGGAACGCCACCTGCGGGGGCATTCACGAGCCTGTTTCCCTGGAACACCTTCACCTGATCAAACCGGAGGTCTTCCAGCTTCGTCCTGGGTTCCAGGACACCGCCGGTGACTTTCACATGCACACCGGCATCATCGCGCTTGTATACAAATCCCCCCAAATCCGGGCCATAGACCCTCTCCGGTGCCAGATCTGTCAGGGCATCGAGCAGCTCTGCGGTCCCCTCATGATGCAGGGCGCTCCCGAAAAACACCGGAAAGAGCTTCCGGGCCGCCACGCGGGTACGGATGTGATCCCGGGAAATCTCCCCCGTCTGGTCCCATTCCTCCAGCAGGGCATCATCTGTCAGGGCAATCTGTTCCGGATCCAGGGGAACGGCTGCAGCAGAGAGCTGTGTCTGGATATCGGCCAGCAGGTCTTCCTCACTGCGCCTGGCGAGATCCATTTTGTTCACAAACACCAGTGCGGGAATTCCCGCGGCCTCCAGCAGCCGCCAGATGGTTTTCGTATGCGACTGCACTCCGTCCAGGCCCGAGACAATGACCACCGCAAGATCCGCCGCCGAGAGCCCGCGCTCCATTTCGCTGGAGAAATCCGCATGCCCCGGTGTGTCAATGACCTGCACCCCGGTGTCCTTCCAGGCAAATCCCGCCTCCTTGGCGTAAATCGTGATCCCCCGCTCCCGTTCCTGGATGTCGTCATCCAGCACCGTTGTCTGTTTGTCCACCCGTCCGGGCCGCCGGATGGTTCCCGCTGTATAGAGCAGGCTTTCAATCAACGTGGTTTTCCCCGCATCCACATGTGCGAGGATCGACAGCACAATATGTTTCATGGGTTCACTGTACCATTGATTGCCAAAACAGGAAAATGTCGAGGTTGCCTGTGCTGATGGTGAAAGAGACCGATGGCGGCTTCCGTCAGGCATAAGTCGGCATAAGTCCGGGTGATGATGGATGATGCCATCCATTGATGAAGCCGGAAGCATCGTTTGGAAAGACAGGCTTGTCTGGCCATCATCGGCAGGGGGACTTTTGAAACCGGGGCTTTTCAGCCACCATCGGCAGGGAAAACGATACATTTCAGACTGTGGCAGGTTCTGTCGGGCAGGTCCCGGGGTTTGGGGATGGGTCTCTTCTATAATGGAGGCATAAGGGGGTGCATTTCATGAAATCATGGACACTCATTGCCTGTGCGGGTCTGCTTGCGTTGGCGGGCTGCACGAATTCAGTGGCACAGGGTACCACTCAGGCGAAGGAACCTGTACAGGAACAGCAGGATGCTTCGAAGAAACAGGACACATCGGCGGATACGAACACGGATGTGAAGGACACGACGGAATCAAAGGGTACGGCGAACACCACGACGACCGATGGCTCTGATGCGGTGAGCAAAAACGCCGACAGGCTGCAGCAGGGGCTGAAGGATGCGGGGTTCACGGTGTCGGACTACGAGGCGGAGCTGCATGAGGTTTCGTTCGATGCGACAAACGGCAACAGTTTCCTGGGGGCGGATGTGGAGTATATCCCGAATGCCCGTACGTCGTACGATCATCAGAAGAATGACAATGATGTGACGGTGGAGAACGAATATACAGATGGTGCGAGGTCGATGTGTGTGGTCCGGGATCTGGAGGACAACACGTATGAGATCCTGGGTGTGGATGAAGACAGCGATCTGCTGTATGACATTGATGACATCAAGTCCGAGGATATCGGTACGGTGAAGCACATCATGGTGCAGGTGGGATTCCCGGCTGAATAAGGACCCTGCTGCGGATCCGGTTCCATGACTTGACTGGATCTCCGGTTGGACACTGTCTGATAAAAGCCCCGGGTGGCGGGATTCGAGAGAATGCCTGGCCGACCGGGGCTTTTGTGCGGGCGGTGGAGGGGAGTACCTTGCCACCGACTGGCAATAGAGATCAACTTCTGTCTTCGTATATGGGATTTATACCGGCAGTTCCGGGTATCACACAAAAAGCTCCGTGTCCCGGCCATTGCGGCGAAATCCAGAGACTTTGCTGTGGCTGATTGTCTGTGTTACTGCTTGAATCCGTAGGTCTTGTTGACAAATTTCGCTGCATCCACCATGACCCGGTTGTGACTGGCCTGTCCGATCAGGTCGTTTCCCTGCCAGGCTTCGCACCAGAACTCCATTTTCCGGCCATCGACTTTGGTCAGCGTGGCGCGCACTTTGATCGTGGCGCCCAGGGGGCTGGCCTTGAGGTGATCCAGGTTGAGTTTCGTGCCGACTGATGTCATGGCTTCCTGTTCCTCAGGTTCCACGGTGAGGTCATTGGCCTGTCCTATACAGGCACAGGCGGCTTCTTCCATCCAGGCTGCGAGCTGGGGCGTGGCGAGGACTGCCAGGGAGCCGGATTTCATGGTGCTGGCCAGGCCGGATTCTTCCACGACTTTTTCCAGGTCCACGTATTTGTTCATCATGTTCATGGGTTGGTTCGCTCCTTCTTTTTCCTCATTTTAGCACGCAGCGGGTTTGAGACACGTGTACACTCTCCTGTGTCTGGAGTTCTGCATGCTGGTGATGAAAGCCGTGACCAGTCCCGGAGATACAAGGCAGAAACAGCTGTACACTGTGCAGGCATTCCAGTCCTGTGCTTGTGCAGAAAGGGGTTACAGTGGACATGAGGAAAGGGGTTACAGAGTATCTATCCGGAAAGGAGCAGTCATGTCGATATTCTATCTGATCTACCTGGCAGCTACTGGCAAGTTCTAACAACCGGTCAGTCCTGTGCCGGATTTCTCTGAAACTTTTCCAGTCATGGCCATATCATTGTTTTTCTTCTGACACAGAGAAAGCCGTCGGCTCCTGCAGGAAAGCGGAAGCCGGCGGCTTTTGACTGTCTGGCACGGTGACATAGCTGGATAGAGCATAAAATCAATCGAAGAGATTACACCTAATCTCTCCGATTGATTGGTTAGATTTAATAGTATCTAACCATATTTCTGATTAGAATGCAGCTATTCTAACGGATGATATAAAAATCCGCTATACTGTCATAAGGAGCAGAAAACATCATGGAACATGAAGGAAAATATCTGGAGTACAAAGAAACAGTATCAAGGACATATTTAAAAACTGTCAGTGCATTTGCGAACTATGGTCCAGGAACCATTATTTTTGGGATTACCGATGATTTTCAGACCGTAGGTGTGGCTGATCCTTTACGCACGGCCTTAGATATAGAAAATCAAATCAACGACAACATCATACCCGGTCCTGATTACTCGCTTGCAATCCGGGAAGACAATACGATTGCTCTGACTGTCAACAAAGGAAAAAACACTCCCTACTGTTATAAAGGAAAAGCATATAAAAGAAACGATACCAGTACAATCGTGGTATCGGAATACGAATATCGGAATCTGTTATTAAAGAATATGAATATCAGCTGGACGGAACTGCCAAGCAAGGTCCAGGACTTGCATTTCAAGGCTTTTGAAAACAAATTTATCTCGCGATTCGGCAGAGAAGCCGTCTTTCCTGATACGTACATTACCCTGGAACTTTACACAGAAGAGGAAGGGTTTACCAATGCCGCTTCGCTTCTGGCAGACAACAATCCACATCCCGGTCTGGATATAGTGGAATATGGTGAAAACCGCACAATTCTCGACAATGTATATTACCTTGAGAAACTGTCTGTTTTGGAGATCCTTCAAAGAACACAGGAAATCTTTGAAAGGAAATACTGCTATGAAACGGTAGAGGGATTTGACCGGGTCGTGAAAGAAAGGATCCCTTCCCGCTGTTTCCGGGAACTGATTGCAAATGCTCTGATCCATCGCGAATGGATGGTATCCGGAAAGATCAAAGTGGAGATGTTTCGTGATAAAGTAACAGTTTCCTCCCCTGGAGGCCTTCCGGAGGGACTTTCCCCTGAGCGATACATCTCTGACAGACACCTCAGTTTTCTTAGAAACCGAAACCTGGCTCTGACATTCCTCAAGCTTGGACTCGTGGAAACTCTGGGATCTGGAATCCCTATGATTCAGGAATCGTATCGCCATTCGGTCAGGAAACCAGAGTTTACAGTGGAAGATGACATGATATCCACCACATTGCCTGTTTTGCTCCTTCCAGCACAACTGACCACAGAACAGCGCACGGTCTATGAACTGGTCAGATTGATGCAACCCGTTTCGGCTGGTGAACTGGCGAGGCATTCAGAATTGAGCAGGACGGTCCAGCTGCGAATCCTGAATGAACTGATCGACTGCGGGATGATCGCAAAAGAAGGGAAGGGCCGTAGCACAAAATACATTCTTCATGAACAACCTATGACGTAATTCAGCAGAGTATCCATCCGCTATCCCCTGGTCTGTTCGATAATCTAACCAATCAATCGGAGAGATTACACCTAATCTCTCCGATTGATCGGTTAGATTCATGCTGATCTCACCAGAATTGCGATTCTGTCCCCGTTTTCCTCTTGTAACCACGCCTGCCTCTTCTCATTTCATCCCCTGAAAACGCAGACAGCGCCAGCCTGAGCTACCATCAGACTGACGCTGTTTTCACTTTTCTCTTTTGTAAATACCAGGCGGGTTCGCCGCCATCGGCATTCTGAACTCAATACGCCCCCTGGTCGCCTTTGCCGAGCATGGACTTGGCGGTGCGGATCAGCAGGACAAAATCCAGCCACAGGTTCCAGTTGCGGTAATAGAACGCATCGAGCTCCAGCCGCTGGTCGAAGTCCACATCACTGCGTCCATGGGTCTGCCACATCCCGGTGATGCCGGGTTTCATCGCAATGACATCCCCGTACTGATCCCCCATGTCTTCTTTCTCCCGCGGAAGATACGGCCGTGGCCCGACCAGTGACATATCGCCTTTGAGAACGTTGAAAAACTGCGGGAATTCATCCAGTGACTTTTCCCGGAGAAACTTCCCTGCCTTGGTGATCCGTGGATCATCCTTGAGCTTCTTGTTGACTTCGTACTCCTCGCGAATCGCGGCATCTCGCTCCATCATCTCTTCGAGGATCGCCTCGGCACCGGGAACCATGGTGCGGTATTTGTACATTTTGAACAGCCGCCCATCGCGGCCAATGCGTTCCTGGACAAAGAAAATCGGGTCTTTGTCCCCCTGCCGGCGATTGGAGATCCAGACATAGACCGTGAGGGGCACCAGGATCACCATGCCGGGGATCGCCGCAATGATATCCGCGATGCGTTTGGCCGCAAGCTGGAAATACGGGTTGCGTGTCCGGGACGTCGCAATGAGCAGCGAGCCGTCGAAGTCGTTGATCTGCGATGCGAAGTTGATCTCCCCGTCAATGCGGGGCATGAAGTTGACATTCGGGACCAGGTCATAGGCTTTGCCGAAGATGCGCTTCATGTCAGATTTCCCCAGGTCGGGAATCGCGATCAGGATCGTGTCAATGTCATGATCCGCCACGGCTTTTTCGAGCTTCTGCCAGGGATACACCTTTCGCGGGAGCTTTTCCTCCGTTTCCTGCACCACATGAAGCGACGGATCCGAGGAGCAGTCCACAAATCCCAGGGGATCCATGAGGGAGAACCGGTTTCGCCGACAGACACTGTAAAGCTGCCGCGCTTCGGGTCCCGTGCCGACGATGAGCACATTGTGCTTTACGTGTTTCCAGAACCACAGATGGGCGTAGCGGTTCAGGATGACGACGACTATGAAGTCAATGGCATAGAAGAGAGTGAGCGGCATCACCTCGTGCCAGGGAAAGCCCCGTCCGTAGGAAAACATCATGAGGCTCGCTATATATCCGCAGACATACGCAACCAGGAGGTACTTCAGTTCATCCCAGATCAGCAGCGCCTTGTGGCGATACCGTCCGGCGATGAACTGCATGAGCACCCAGACCACGATGAAGCGCAGCTTGATGTGCATGGTGAAGGGAAAGAACTGGAGAAGAAGCCATGTCACGGCGGTTTCCAGTATGCATTTGATGACACCCAGTCTACTCATGGTTTCTCCTTTCTGTTACAAATCACTTCGTCTGTCGATGATGACAGGCAGGGGGGAGTATCAGGTCGAATCCCGAGAGGCAGGATAGGCTGAAACAGTTTGGCCGAAGGCCTGACCCTTCATCACCCTGAGGTTAATCCTGCGGGAGCCCCAGTTCCCGGTCAGCCATTTCCAGCGCGCTGGCTGTTACGGCATCCATGTCATAATACTTGTATTCACCCAGTCGGCCACCGAAAATCACGTTCTCTTCCTGATCCGCCTTTTCCTTGTAGGCCTGGTAGAGATGCTGGTTTTTCTCGTCGTTCACGGGATAATACGGTTCATCTCCCGGCTGCCATTCGGAGCTGTACTCCCGGGAAATGATGGTTTTGTCGCTATCCAGGTCCTCGAACCACTTGTGTTCAATGATCCGCGTCCAGGGTGTCTCCCGGTCGGTGTAGTTCACTGCGGCGTTGCCCTGGAAATTCGGCGTGTCCAGGGTCTCTGTCTCGAATCGCACGGAACGGTACTCCAGGGGTCCGAGTTCATACTTGAAATACGCGTCGACGGGCCCTGTGTAGACCACTTTGTCTGCCAGGGCGTTCCACTTTTCCCGGTCCTTCAGATAATCTTCCCCGGTCAAAACCTCGATGCCATCCAGCATGTGTTCAACCATCTGCGTATAGCCGCCGATGGGAATGCCCTGATAGGCTGCATTGAAGTAGTTGTTGTCGAAAGTAAGCCGTACCGGCAGCCTTCGGATGATGAATGACGGCAGTTCGGTGCAGTCCCGTCCCCATTGTTTTTCGGTATATCCCTTGATGAGCTTTTCGTAGATGTCGCGTCCCACCAGGGAAATTGCCTGTTCTTCCAGGTTTTTTGGCTCTCCCTTGATTTCCTGGCGCTGTTCCTCAATTTTGGCCGCCGCTTCCTCGGGTGTCACGACGCCCCACATCTGGTTGAAGGTGTACATGTTGAAGGGCAGCGAATACAGTTCGCCTTTGTAGTTGGCCACGGGGGAATTGGTGAAGCGGTTGAATTTCGTGAACCGCTTCAGGTACTGCCACACCCGTTCGTTGTTGGTGTGGAAGATGTGCGCGCCATAGACATGGACGTGGATGTTGTGCTCTTTCTTCGTGTAGACGTTTCCGGCGATGTGATCCCGCTTGTCAATGACGAGCACAGACTTGCCGGCATCCGCTGCCTGTCTGGCAAAGGTGGCGCCGTACAGGCCGGATCCCACCACCAGGTAATCATAGTGTTTCTGTTTCATCGTGTATCTCCTTCGAGTATTATATCTATTTTATTGTTTCTCAGCGGAACGAAAAACCTGCCAGGCCCCTCTGGATACTGGCAGGTTTCATCATAGCGCTTACTGTTGAGGATGGGAGCCGGCAGGCACTGCAGAGGTGCGAACCTGTTTATAGGGCCTAAACAATCGCTGTTTCCCGTGTTTCCAGTCTGCCGATTCTCCGTCTTGACTAAAGACCACTGTTGTTTATAATTGGATCAATAAGAGCGACAAGGAATTCTACGGAACTTGTATGCGTAAAAAGGTCTCCCGGTTGAGACCTTTTTATGTTGAAGATATAAATAAGATCCTGCTCTTTCATGAACAGAAATCAGGATTCAAAAGATCAGTCAGCAAGAACTCATTCGAATCCCGGCTTGTCTTCTGACGATACTTACGGATTGCTTCAACCAGTTTCTCAGGATCTGCAAAATACTGTTCAAGGAATACTGGTCTCTTGCAGTCCCGTATACCAAGAATCTCCCTGCAATAACCAGATGGTTTTGGCGTTCCGGAACCTCCCTTTTTCCTCGCAACATATCGGTGGTAATCTTCAACTTTATCCATTGCGCAAATCAGAATCATTTCAATTTCAGGTCGGGTATGAACATTTACCACATCAGCCACACGCTGCTGATTGACTTTCGACAGCTGCGAGATCTTAAACTGTTCGCCTCTGGAATCCAATATTCTCAATATCACCAGTTTCTTGCTGAAACGCTTTCCCATATATTTCTTTTCAAAACTTTTGATGCGCCGTTCCCTGATTGGCTCCCCCTCCAGCAACTGGGACTTATCAAAAATCAGAGCATTATTCTCCAGAAGTATACGGATGTAGGTATCTTCAGCGCCCCCTTCACAAATGCAGGCAATGAGATTGTCTCCCAGAACTTCCTGAATCTGACTTCTCGGATCCTTTTTCATAATGATTTGATCAGTTCCTTCAAAAGCATATATGAATCATAGTCGGGAGCTGTTCCTTCGAAATAATCATTGACAAACGCTTCGCTTTTTTTTATTCCATCATTTCGTTTCAGTTTGACAGATGCCTTCTCTGCTGTGATTCCTCCTGTATTTTTCAAAATATAGACCGCATCATTTCTGGTGAGAACATCCATAAATTCAGGATAGTGTGTGGAAAAAATCAAGGTTCCCCGTCCAATGTTAATCTGGGGATCCTGAAAAAAGCCAACGAGTGTTTTGACAATCTCCAGATTGAAGTGATTCTCTAGTTCATCCACCACAAGATATCCCCCATTTTTGAGAATCTGCAGAGCGTAGGAAAAAATTCTCAAGCCCTTGATCGTCCCGCTGGAAAGATAATCAAACACTTCCCTATACTCATTCATCACAATTTCTTTCCGATTCACAAATTTGAGCCTGGCTTGCCCATGTGCTCCTTTTTGCTGCTCAAATGTCAATCGCTCAATATTTGGGTCCAGAAACTGAATCAGCTCAACAGGATACTCTTTGATGAACATCCCCAAGTTGTTATCTGTTGACTGAATATCGCTGACCAGCTGAATTCTGTGCGTTCTCTCTCTGACCGCTGCTCCATTTATAGAAACATCAGCAGGCAAATACATCGTATCCGCTTCATCAGATCGCTTATTTTGTATTAGATAGTCTGACGAATCCAGCCATGCAGTTTTACCCGTTGTGGTCTTTGTGTACGCCCATCTCTCTTCCCCGAGTATGACCAGTCTGGTTTCATCTGGATGATCCAGATCTTCCCCTACCCCTATTTCTGTTTTCAAATACCAGATTTTGTTTTCCAATGCATACCAGACCTCGGTCGTGAAGGATTCGCCATCCATGTATCTCTTTACATCCTGTGCAAAAGATCTGTATCTGTTGATTGAATTGCCATTGAGCATGGAAAGAATAAAAACAATCAGTTTCAATGTGATGGTTTTTCCTGCTCC
>Ga0137310_100486_pt1 | contig 26558 bp, 13 predicted proteins | sample NAcewiD2O_June_2_FD_97183 | JGI IMG/M metagenome (GOLD analysis project Ga0137310, IMG submission 97183) | Mouse cecal microbial communities from Vienna, Austria - N-Acetylglucosamine amended D2O_June | ecosystem: Host-associated > Mammals > Digestive system > Large intestine > Cecum | place...
AAAGCCTCCGTGAGAGTACCGATCTGGTTGACTTTTACCAGGATGGAATTGGCCGTGCCCAGCTTGATGCCTGCCGCCAGGCGCTTCTTGTTGGTGACGAAGAGGTCGTCCCCCACCAACTGCACCTTTCCGGCCAGCCTCCCCGTGAGCTTCTGCCAGCCGTCCCAGTCATCCTCCGCCAGGGCGTCCTCGATGGATATAATCGGAAAGTTCTGGGTCAGTTTCTCAAAGTAGGATATCATCTCGTCCGTGCTGCGGATGACCTCCTCACCCTTTAAGCTGCTCTCCCCGGGGAAATGGTACATATCCGTTTTCTCGTTATATAGTTCACTGGAAGCCGCGTCCATGGCGATCCACACGTCCTCGCCGGGCTTGTAGCCGGAGGCCCTTATGGCGTCTACCAAAAGTTCCAGCACGCTCTCCGCGTCCGGCAGGTCAGGCGCGAAGCCGCCCTCATCTCCCACTCCTGTGGACAAGCCCCGGTCCTGCAGAATTTTCTTCAGATTATGGTATACCTCGGCGCAGATGCGAAGAGCGTCCGCAAAGCTGTCGGCGCAGGTGGGCATGATCATGAATTCCTGGAAGTCCACCGTGTTGGCGGCATGCTTTCCGCCGTTTAAGATATTCATCATGGGAACCGGCAGCAGATGGGCTCCCGACCCGCCCACGTAGCGGTAAAGAGGCATGGAAAGGGCCTTGGCAGACGCCTTGGCACAGGCCAGGGACACGGAGAGCATGGCGTTGGCCCCCAGATTCCCCTTGTTGTCCGTGCCGTCCAGCTCTATCAGGAGTCTGTCTATGGCAATCTGATCCATGGCGTTCTTCCCCACCAGGACAGGCGCAATCTTCTCGTTGACATTCTTCACGGCATGCTGTACGCCCAGACCGAAATATCTCGGCTCCCCGTCCCGAAGCTCCACGGCCTCGAATCTGCCGGTGCTGGCGCCTGAGGGCACGGCTGCGGTGCCGATATAGAAATGTTCTCCCGCGCGTACGAAGACATCCGCCTCCACCGTGGGGTTCCCCCGGGAATCCAGAATCTCCCGGGCATGGACAGACTTGATTTCCAAATATGTGGTCATATCATTCCTCCTTGAGATATCCTGTTCGCCAAGTCCTCCTCATACTGTCTCCCCTTATCGTTCGAAGTGAGTCATGCATTTCTGAAAAACAGTCAAAAAAGGCTCTCCGGCAAGCAAAAATGTTTTATGCATTCGCTGCCGTTAGGATATCCCAAATACCAGAAAGATATGCACTAATCCGTAAACCCCAAAAGCCGGTCCATGGCATTCACCCGGCGGATGCCGTCGTACCGGACTTCCGGATCATCGTTAAAATATGTTTTTCCGCCTCATCTGCCTCCACCCAGGCGCTGTCCGGATCCCAGAACGCAAATTCCTCATAGCTGCGGTAATCCACGGCATGCCACCTGCAAATCAGATCGCTGTTCTGGGTATGGTACACATTCCCCTCCAGCTCCACACGCTCCTCCGCTTCCTGCCCCATAAGGGAATAGACTGCGGCCCCGTAAGGTGCGTTACAGAAGAGATTGTTCCTGACGCTGACCGTCTCATCTCCCTTGGCCCGGGGAATTCTCCAAAAGAAAATATGATGTCCCATAGGCTTTGGCCAGATTTCGGAGGCCCTGGGCATGGTCACGCCGTTTCCGGAGAAGCCCTCTCCCGCATCGATGCAAACATTGCCGCAAAACTGTGCCGACTTGGGAATCATATCCCGCTGCTCATAGGCCGCCATCCCGCACCGAAAGAATACATTGTCCTGTATTACCAGCCGCTCGGCCGGGCGGCACCGTCCGTCCCCCTGATGGGTCACCGCGGAGTCGTAGATATTATCAAAAAGGCAGCCTCTTACTTCCACATTCTCCGCAAAGTTCCAGCACTCAATGGCATTGCCGAAGCGAATCCTCCTCTCCTCTCTCCAGACAGCGCCGCCAATATACGCAAAGTCGCAGTTTTGGATCTTCAGGTTCCTGCACCGCCTGGTACCCGCAATTCCGTGCTGACCGCCGTTTATAAAACGCAGATTTTCAAACACGATGTCATGGCCGTTGTCGGCCAGCCTGGGGATACTGCGCATGGCGCATTCGATATCCGTGTAAAACAGGGCCGGGTTCTCTGCAGAATACAGATAGATCCTGTGTTCCTTTGGCATCTCCCCGGGACGGTTCGCAAGATCAAAGCAATTGTCCCAGAAATCCCCCTGACTGCGCAGCTCCTCTTTGCTCCATCTCAGTACGCCGCAGAGGTCGGATTTGTTAAAGATCAGATTGGCCGCTTCGTCGATCTCCGGCGCGGCGTACACCCAGATATTTTCCGACTTCCGGGTCCAGAGGGATTCCCGGCTTAAGCTGACGGAGCCGCAGAACGTGGGTTTCTCTCCGCTGCCGTAGGCCCCGTAGGTCACGGGCATCCCCTCCTCCCCCTCCACGCTGCAAAGTTTTCCCCGTATAAAGCTTCCCCGCCTGAAGAGAACCTTATCCCCGGGCTTTACGTTCAGGGTTTTGTAATCGGCTGCGGGCGCCTCTCTGTCCAGTCCGCTGTTCCCAGCCTTTCCATCCGTAGAATCCACATAATATGTCGCCATAATCTTCTCCCTAATTTCCCGTTTTCTACTCTTCTGCTCTCATCAGCTCTGCCAGGAACAGTTTTGCTATGGGCTCCTCTAAGCGAAGCTCCGCAGTACGGACAATATAGCGTTTGTCTTGATACCGTTTTTCGGCACACACCCAGGCGCTCTCCCACTGTCCCTGCGGCACTGTTCTCCGGATCTCCGTTCTCAGCTCCAGAAATTCTTCAGCTTCAGTCCCACATACTTTCTGTAGTTGTTCTTGTATTCCCGCAGATTGATACTTACAGGCCGGCGTCCGAAAACGCCGGCCTGCTTACTACTTAAAATTCTTTCCCATCCAATATCTCACAGTAATCCTTATAGTTCTTCTCCAGAAGCGCCGGGGTGTCCAGACCGTAAGGGCATTTGGACTTGCATTTGCCGCAGTGGAGGCAGTTCTCTATCTTTTTCATCTTCTCCCGGGCTTCTTTCGTCAGCCACCCTGCCGAGGGCGAGCGCCGGATCATGAGACTCATCCGGGCGCAGTTGTTGATTTCGATGCCTGCGGGGCAGGGCATGCAGTAGCCGCAGCCTCTGCAGAACTCGCCCAGAAGCTCCTCCCTGTCCTTGGCAATGACAGCCGCCAGCTCCTGGCTCATAGCGGGCGGGTTGTCAATGTAAGACAGGAATTCGTCCAGTTCGCTCTCCCGCTGTATACCCCAGATGGGAAGCACATGGCTGTACTGGGCAAGGAAAGCATAGGCCGCCGCGGAGTTGGTGATGAGCCCTCCCGAGAGCGCTTTCATGGCGATAAAACCCATTCCCGCATCCTTACACTTCTCCGCCAGCTCAATGTCTTTCTCCGTAGCCAGATAGCAGAAAGGAAACTGCAGCGTCTCGTAGAGACCGCTCTCCACCGCCTCGTGGGCGATGCGCAGGCGATGGTTCGTTATGCCGATATGGCGCACCATGCCCTTTTCCTTTGCCTCCAGCATGGCCTCGTAGAGACCGCTGCCGTCTCCCGGCTTAGGACAGAAATCCGGATTGTGGAACTGATAGAGATCCACATAGTCCGTGCGCAGATTTTTCAGGGAGGCACCCAGGTCTTTCCAAAAGCCCTCTGCAGTGGCGGCTCCGGTCTTGGTGGCGATATAGATCTTGTCCCGCATGCCCTCAAAGGCCTCGCCCAGCTTCTCCTCGCTGTCCGTATAAGCGCGGGCCGTGTCAAAAAAGTTCACACCGCCCTCATAAGCCCTGCGCAAAAGCCTCACGGCCTCTTTTGCGGAGACTCGCTGCACCGGCAATGCGCCGAACGCGTTCTTCTCCACCGTGATTCCCGTCATGCCCAATGTTACCTTTGCCATAGAGATCTCCTCCTTATTTTCCTACCTGTCTTTCGGTTTCCTGATCAAAGCCCCTACGGCCACGGCGCCTGTACCGGCCACCGTCGCAGCGATTGCCAGTCCCGCCAGGATCAGCCTGATCTCCCCAAAAAAGCCGCCTCCCCCTTCAGACTCGCCTCCCTCTCCGTCCGCACCGGAGGAGGGCAGAACGAAAGGATCCTCCTCGATGTCGTCCGGCTCAGGGCTGGGACTCTCTGTCTCCAGGGGTATCGGCGTAGGCTCGTACAGCTCGCTCTCGTCGGGATCCTCCTCAGGCTTGGGCGTTGCCGTGGCGCCTGTCTGATAACCCGCAGGATTCCTGGTGGGCCTTGGCACCACCACCGGCGGTGTGTCAGAGGGCGCAGGTGTCGAGGGTGTGTTGTTGTTATGCTGCGGCGGAGGCGTAGAAACCGGCGGCGGTGCAGGCGTAGGTGTCGACGGTGCAGGCGTAGGTGTCGACGGTGCAGGCGGCGTCGGCTCCGGCGTGTTCGCAGGCGGCGTCTCCGCCGGAGGAGTCTCCGCGGGCGGTTCCTGCGTGGGAGGCGGTGTATCCGCCCCCCCAATCCGCACATTCTCCGGTATGCCCACACCCTCCATATCACGCTGGGTGCTGCCATAGACGAATTTCAGCGAGTCAGGAACCACGCCCACTGTGGCCTTTCCGCTTCCGTCCGAAATCACCACTTTGCCCACTGTCAAAGACTCCGCGCCCTCTGCAAACAGAGGCTTCGTCCCCGCCATATAGATATTCATTTTTTTCTCGTCCGCATGATAGCGGTACTCCAGAATCTCCGCGCTCACTCCCTGGAACACGAACTCTACCTTTGCCGCGTCCTCCGGTTCCACTGTCAGCGAAAAGCTGATGGATGAAATCCCTTCCTTTGCCGCATGGAACGAGTCCAGGGTAACCTGTCCCGAGGAGTCCAGCTGAAAGCTGTCGCCGCTGTCCGCCCGGACCCGCACAGGGTTCAGTGCAAGTAAAAGCGCTGTCATGTATATACCAATCCGATTCTTCTTCACTCTGTCCCCCTCTTACTCCTGCACAATACCGCCGCTGAAACGGATCGCCGGCAGATCGTCATAGGCGGGCACAGCCTCGAACAGAGAGTCGCTGACAAGCCTCTGACCCTCGTTTGTCAGGGCATTGTTCACGCGGTAGAGCTCCGCCCGGACCTTTGAAATTCCCAGCAGGGTATTCTCACCGCCGTCTTCCATCCAGTAGATCCATGTACCGTCGGACACGTTCTGGATATTCCCCTGGGCAGGTACATCCGCCAATATGATAAACTGTGCATTCAGGTTCCCTTCTGCGTCCGTTCCGCCTACGATCTCACCCTCCTGGTCAAAGAGCAGCACCGCATTGTACGCAGGATTTCCCTTATAGCTTCCGGTGAAGACGATAGACCCGGCAGGAATCACATCCTTTGCCTCCGTGCCGTAGCGGTAGTCCTCCGCCAGCTTTCCGATTGCCGCCGTGCTGTCCTGCGTCCGCCTGAAGTCCACATTGTCGCCTGTGATGCCCAGCACATCCAGCTCCGCTACGGATATACTGCTCTGACCGCTAAAGGTCAGCTTCACGGCCGCAGCCGCATAGGTGCTGACGTATTTTCCGTCCGGATTGGCAAAGTGAATGGTCTCACCTGTTTTTCCGCCAAAGCTTCCGGAGGCAGCATCGATCCATACGCCGTCGGAGAGCACCTGCACTTTGTAATTTCCGTCCATCCCGGCGCCTGTCTGGTACTTAAACCCGGCCACCGTCAGGGTCTTGTTGAATTCCAATATGATTTCCGCACCGCTGCCTGCCGTGGCCGTGTACACTGTGGATACATCGCCGTCAATGACCCGCTCTGCCACATTCTCCGGCCCGGGAGCACAGGGATCGTTGTCATCGCCGCTGCCCACGGGTGCGTCTTTTACCGTCAGCCCGTTTGTGCTCACTGTCCAGAAACTCTTGTCCAGACTGCCGTCATGCTCTATCTTCACAGGATCCAGCACTTTCACCTTGGAGCGGTTCAGGTACTGGTCGATTACCGTGATTTCATACCACACAACACGGTTATTCATGTATACTCTGTCACTGAAAGCGGCGGTCTGCCCTGTGGCAAAGCCGGCTGTCTCTCTCTGGACCTTACCGCCCGAGTAGAAGCAGCGAACGATTTCATAGCCCAGTACGTCGTCTGCCGGAATTCCCTTTGAGCTGAGCGTAAAGTCCACCCGGTTGGCATCCGCGCTGTTGACCACTGCAGTCACTGCGTCGCCCACGGCATCTACGCTGCCGGATGTCTCAAGCTTGCTCTCGCCGCCCTGAAGCGTATAGACCCTGGAGTCGTCGCACACATAGTAGATGGCCCTGGTCTCCTTTGCAAATTGCGCGGCGTAAGCCCTGGTCTCCTCGTTGGGTGTCATGCCCCAACGCTCGAAGAATTCCAGAATGTCTTTCTGTGCCGCCGCACAGGACAGGCGCATCAGATTCTGGTCTGTATCTCCGGCCAGCTTCAGGGCCACGCCGCCCGGACTGGGCGCTTTGGCCGTATCCCTGGCATAGGTGTCCACTCTGGCAAAGAACAGATTCGCCAGCTGCTCTTCATAATTTTCATAGGTCTTATAGTTATATCCTCTGTCGTAGGCAAGGTGAAGCTGCCAGTACATTCCCAGTCTGGTGAACACATTGGAGGCCGGTCCCTTTGTGCCTGAGGTCACCTTGTCATAGACATTCGCATACTGGAAGCGCACGCTGTCGTTGCTGTCCTTTGCCTGTGCCAGCACCGCGAAATAGTTATTGGTAACCTCCGCCACCGCATAGGTTCCCTGGTTGATGCAGTGTCCGATCTCATGGGCAATGCCCCATCCGAACAGATATCCGGACACATATCTCCCGTCCTCTCCCGCCACAAGGCCCGGTGAGGATACAAGACCCGTCGCGGAGCCCCACTCAATGCCGATATGGTTGCCAGACGCGTACATGAACGCCCCGGAGAACATCCGCTGGTACCGGATATTCAGATGTCCTTTCGGAATCTTGTTCTTCGCCTCCGGCGCCGTCTCGTTCAGGCCCTTGTGCTGATAGAACAGATACATCTCGTCCTCCACGGACTTCATGGATGTCAGCAGTCTCTCTGCCCGCTCTTTCGCCGTTCCGGTTCCCGTGCCGGCCAGCAGCTGCTTGGCCGGAAGCGAGAGCATCATGGTATCCAAAAGGATATCCGACGCGCCCAGAATACAGTCCGCCTCGGCGTAAGCGTAATTCACATGAGCGTTTCCGCTGTTTTGATGCACCTCGGCATGCTTATTCTCCATCTGGCCTACAAACGTATCCAGAGCTTCCACATAGGCCGTCGCACGCCTCAGCCTCTCTGCCTCATCCGTCACCCGGTACAGATCCAGCCCGGGTACCTGTACGCCGCCGCTGACCCTGACAGCGTATCTGTCATTTGCACCGCCGTCCCCCGTATACTGGACGTACAGCGCGCCCCCGGCTTCTACGCCTGTGGTACTGGATATTTTCGGCACGGTGATCTTGTTGGGTCCTACTTTCAGCGCCCCCACTACCTGGCTCACCGCTGCCGCCTCTGAATGGTACTGGGTAGCCACCAGCTGGAGGCCGGCATTCTCTCCGGTCTTTTTGCTGTTATGGCCTACGTAGACTATAATCTCCTCCCCGGCTGCCGCAGTCACGCCCAAAGGCTGCCAGGCGTTCAGACCGCCAAAGCCCCGGTTCACGTCCTTTGTGGTAATGCCGCCGTGGACCTCCACCGAATCCAGCAGTTTTGCGTCGTTTAAGATCGCCTCCGCCGTGGAAAGTTCCAGCTCCAGCAGCTCCTGATCCGGATGATACTCGCCGCTCACCGGATCCACCGTGTTGATGCGTGTCCGCAGATCGTCTATGTCTTTCTGGGTCACCTCGGAGCGCAGCACCGTGTGGAGATCGTCCTCGTACAGCCCCATAATATCCGCCCACAAGGTATCATACTTATAGAAATAGACCTCCGACACCGCGATGCGGTTTCCCTGGACCCCATACTGGGCCAGACCGAACTGAATCTTCTTTATCTCCTTAGGCTCCGGCAGTTTCATTACATAGTACACTCTGCCCGACTGGTCGGACTTGCGGCTGATGGAGACGCTCCGGTTGTCCATCCCCTCTATCAGATTTCCGTCCTCGCCCCAGCAGCGGACTTTCGCATAGAAATAGCCGGTATCCCGTGATGTATCGTCGTGGAACGCAAAGGTGTCCATCTTATAAGCCTGGTCAAACTCGTAGGTAAGACCATGGCTCGCTCCCATATAGTTAAAGCCGCCGTCGTCCCAGGTGCCTTTGTAATAGTAGGAGGACGCGTTATTGTCCACGGTACCCCAGGCCGTACCCTCCTTGTCCAGAGGGCTCTGTTCCATACTACCGCCGCCTAAGGAAGCGCTGACGATATGGGCGCTGTGTTTTCCCTCCTGATCCAGATTGATCATCCCGTATTTGGGTATGACCGCAGGGTAGGAGTCGAAAGTGACGGCTCCGGCGGACAGGGACGGACCGCTCTCCCCGTACTCATTGACACCTGTGACATAAACCATGTATTCCGTGGCATCGGGCAATCCGGTAATGGTATAGCTGTTTGCCGTGATGCCCTCTATCTTCTGATAGTCTCCCTCACTGGTCTTCTTGTAATACAGGTTGTAGGAGCGGGTATCTTTCATCTTTTTCCAGGATACTTTGATGCTCTGATAGTCTCCCGCCGCGGATACATCGTCTGGTTTGTCCGGTTTTCCGCTGGGCTGAGGCGTGGCGGTAATACTTTCGCTGTATCCGCTGCGCCAGGTACCGTTCACGGACTGCACCCTTACCTGATACTCCTGGTAATTCACCAGCTCCTTGCCCCCAAAGGAGACAATGTCGAGCGCATTCTTCGGAACCATCACGGTCTCAGGCGCCAGCCCGGACTCGGCCTGGCTGATCTCCACCTCATAGCCTGTGATATTGTCTTCCGGATACCAGGAGAGGGATATTCTGGAGCTTCCCACCGTGGCGCTTAATTTCTCGGGGATATTCATCTCCGGCTCCGGAATCCGGTTCTCCATGCCGTTGACAAACTCCACCTTGGAAATCTCGGCCAGATTCACGGAATTACCCGCTCCGTCTTTCACCGCCATAATCGTCAGGATCACCCTTTTAATGGCCACCTGTCTGCCCAGGTGTACTTCTATGTTCCCGTTCTTGTCCCAATCCGCCTTTACATTTTCGTCTTCGAGAAGAAAATGGACTCTCTCTTCCACGGGAATGTCTCTCGTGTACGATTTTCCGTCCTCGTCCACGTATTCAATCTGAAAAGACGCCGATGTGATATTCGTGTCCTCTCCCGTCTCTATCACAAGGCCGTCGCTCATCGCGTCTTTGTCTGCGGCTTTCACGTCAAAAGCCAGTTCCACAGGACTGTCCTTGGATATCACGCCCTTTTGATTCTTCAGGGTCAGGGGCATGTCGTTTTCCAGCAGTTCCTTTGGATTCCCGCTTTCCACCTGGGTGCCTGGCTTCAGGGTCAGCTCCATCGCAGCCGGAGAGACGGTACTTTCTATGTAGGAGAGGATATCCCTGTCCCCTTTGAACCCTTTGGTCAGATACTCCAGATCCACCAGGTCCACCACGCCGTCTCCGTTTAAGTCCGCCCGGGGATGGGATACAATGCCGTCCCCCTCAATGGCCTCCATCAGGACAGCTCTGTCTCCCTCATTGACCAGGCCGTCTCCGTTTACATCACCGATCAGCAGCACGCCGGGATGCTTGGTCCCTGCCGTATAGCGCATGCCGTACACGTTCAAAAAGCCTGTCATCAGCTCCACGCGCTCTCTGCCGCTTTCTACGGCAATCTCCTGGGTGTAGGTGGCAAAACCCTCCGCGGTTACGCTTAAGGTGTACTTGCCCTCCGCGAGACCTTTGAAGCGCGCCACACCGGTTTCGGGAACGTTTCCGTTCTTTCCGGTGAGATTGATCTCGCAAAAGCCTTCCTTTCCGCAGGGATTGCCCGCCGCGTCTTTCAGGACAGCACGGAAAGTCACGTTCTTTCCGAGAATCAGCGCGGCCCCTATGGACACATCCACCTGACCTGTGGGACCTGTCTGCCTTGCGTCTCCCGGTTCGCTACCCTCGTCCGGGTCCTCCGTCTCCGGCTGCCCTGTCAGGCTCCCGTTGCCGGAGCCTGTTACGCCGCCCGGCAAAACCGCATTCCCCGAGCCTGTCACGGCGTTGGACGGATTCGTACCCGGCTGACTCCCGTTTCCGGAGCCCGTCACGGCGTCGGACGGATCCGTACCCGGCTGGCTCCCGTTTCCGGAGCCCGTCACGGCGTCGGACGGATTCGTACCCGGCTGGCTCCCGTTTCCGGAGCCCGTCACGGCGTCGGACGGATTCGTGCCCGGCTGGCTCCCGTTTCCGGAGCCCGTCACGGCGTCGGACGGATTCGTGCCCGGCTGGCTCCCGTTTCCAGAGCCCGTGGCGCCCTCCTGCTTATCCGCACCTGTCTGGCCGCCGTCCGCGGCAGTCCTGTTCCCTGCTGCGCTTTCCCCAGTATCCGTACCGGATTTGTCTGTTGTCCCGGCGCTCTCTCCCGGCGCTTCGTTCTCCGCGCTGTCGGCCGCAGCCTCCTGGCTGTTCTGCAGCCCGTCCGCTTCCGTGGCATAGGAGAAAAATCCCGCCCCAAGAATCAGAACCGCCGCCATCAATAAGGCCACTCTTCTTTTCATACCTACATCCTTTCTCCCCTGCCTTGTCCCCCGGCTGTCTCTTACGCAAGAAGCGCCCCCGGGGCAATCGGCACAGTGTTCTTTTTCGATATCTTCTGGCAAAATTATACAATGAAACATTTTTTCGCGCAAGACCGGAATGCGAAAAAGGCCCCGAATAAAAAGGCCCAAAAAAGCCATGAACTGTAATGTTCCGCAATCCATGGCCTTTTCGTTCATATCCCTGTTATTTCCGCTGTCATACTGTCATCACGCGCTGTTACTTCGCTGTCAGCAGCGACTTACCTGTCATCTCGGCAGGCTGTTCTTTTCCCATGATCTCGATCAAAGTAGGCACGATATCGGCCAGGCATCCGTTCTCCCGGAGCGTATAGGCCTGATCATAATTCACCAGGATAAAAGGTACCTGGTTGGTGGTATGGGCCGTGAAAGGCTCACCCGTCTCATAATCCACCAGCATCTCCGCATTGCCGTGGTCCGCGCAGATGAACATGGCGCCGTCCACCTCTTTGATGGCCTCCACGGCTCTGCCCACGCATTCGTCCACTGCCTCCACAGCCTTGATGGCCGCGTCCAGCACGCCGGTATGGCCCACCATGTCAGGATTGGCAAAATTGATGATGATCACGTCATATTTGCCGCAGCGGATGGCCTCGCAGAGCTTGTCGCACACACCGTAAGCGCTCATCTCCGGTTTCAGATCATAGGTGGCCACATCTTTCGGGGAATTTACCAGCACTCTGTCCTCGCCCTCGTTGGGCTCCTCCACGCCGCCGTTGAAGAAGAATGTCACATGGGCGTACTTCTCTGTCTCCGCAATGCGGGCCTGCTTCATGCCGCCTGCCGCCAGCCACTCTCCAAAGGTATTGTTCACGGACACCTTATGGAATGCCACCTCCTTGTTGGGGATGGTGGGATCGTAATCGGAAAAGCATACATAGGTAATATTCTTCCTGGGGCCTCTGTCAAATCCCTTGAAGTCATCGTCGCAGAATGCTCTGGAGATCTCCCTGGCCCTGTCAGGGCGGAAATTGAAGAAGATGACGGAATCGCCGTCCTGCACAAGCGCCACGGGCTTTCCGTCCTCCACAGCCAGCGTGGGCTTCACGAATTCGTCCGTCTCTCCCCTGTCGTAGGATTCCTGGATGGCGCAGATGCCGCAGGCAGCCGTAAGCCCCTCTCCCTTTGTCATGGCGTCGTAGGCCAGCTTCACACGGTCGTAATTATTGTCTCTGTCCATGACGTAATAGCGGCCCATCACAGACGCAATCTTGCCCGTACCGATCTTCTCCATCTCCGCGGTCAGCTGCTCGGCGTACTCTTTGCCGCTGGCGGGAGGCGTGTCGCGTCCGTCCAGGAAGCAGTGTACATACACTTTCTCCAGGCCCTTTCTCTTCGCCAGCTCCAGCAGGCCGTAGAGATGGGTGTTGTGGCTGTGGACACCGCCGTCGGACAAAAGTCCCATCAGATGGAGGGCGCTGTCTTTCTCTTTACAGTTCTCCACCGCCTTTAACAGGGCGGGATTCTCAAAAAAGGTACCGTCCTGAATCTCTTTGGTAATCCTGGTCAGCTCCTGGTACACAATGCGGCCCGCGCCCATGTTCAGATGGCCCACCTCGGAATTGCCCATCTGACCCTCGGGGAGTCCTACCGCCATGCCGCTGGCATTGCCCCGCACAAAGGGATATTCTCTCATCAGCCTGTCCATGACGGGTGTCGCGGCCATCGCCACCGCGTTGCCCTCTGTCTTTTCATTCAGTCCGTACCCGTCCAGGATCATCAAAACTACCGGTTTCTTGCTCATATCCACTCTCCTTACCGTCTCATCCCCTGTCCGCGCCATGCGGGTCGGGAATATTCTCGTCTTACAATTCTATGGAAAGACATGCTTTCCACTCTCCATTTCCAGATTATACACTGAAAATCGTTCCTGCGCAATACTTTCCCTCATGGGATTTCCATGATTTTGTTACTGATTTTGTTATTGCATAACTGTTCACTCCAATTTTGCAAACCGTTTCGAACTCTTCTTGCAATCTTACCACAATCTTGGTATACTGGAAAGAATATCAATTCCCTGAAGATAGGAGTGAAAGAACAATGGTCTCACTGTTAGCCAGATTTTTTATCAAGAACCAAAACGACGCGAAAGATCCAGCCGCCCGGCAGGCCTACGGCATTCTCTGCGGAGCCGTGGGAATTTTCCTGAATCTCTGTCTCTTCGCCGGGAAATTCCTGGCGGGGACTCTCAGCAATTCCATTGCCATCACCGCAGACGCGTTCAACAACCTGTCGGACGCAGGCTCCTCTATCATAACGCTGATCGGCTTCAAGATGGCGGGGCAGAAGCCGGACCCCAGCCATCCTTTCGGCCACGGCCGCATCGAATATATATCCGGACTGCTGGTGTCCGTCATCATTCTGCTCATGGGCGCGGAGCTTCTCAAGTCCTCGGTGTCCAAAATTCTCCGCCCGGAGGAAATGGTTTTCTCTCCTGTGGTGCTGGGGATATTGCTCTGCTCCATCCTGGTAAAATGCTATATGTTCCTGTACAACAGGAAGCTGGGCAAGCGGCTGGATTCCGCCGCCATGCTGGCCACTGCCACGGACTCTCTAAGTGACATGCTGGCCACCTCCGTGGTGCTGGCCGCCACCCTCATCGGCCATTTCACGAGTCTGACCATAGACGGCTGGTGCGGCGTTTTGGTAGGGCTGTTCATCTGCTACGCGGGCTTTGGCGCCGCAAAGGACACCATCAGCCCTCTGCTGGGGCAGGCGCCCGACAAGGAGTTCGTCCGCCAGATCAACGACATTGTCATGTCCTACAGCGATGTTCTGGGCATCCATGACCTGATCGTACATAATTACGGCCCGGGCCGAGTCCTGATATCCCTCCATGCGGAGGTGCCGGCGGACGGAGAGCTGTTGGCCCTCCACGATACCATAGATACCATTGAGCACGAGCTGCGCAATACCCTGCACTGCCACGCGGTGATCCATATGGATCCCGTCTGTACCGGGGACGAACAGACCATGCGGCTGAAAGCTCTGGTGACAGGCTACCTGAAAGAGATCAGCAGCGCAGTCTCCATGCACGATTTCCGCATTGTCGCAGGCCCTACCCACACCAACCTGATCTTCGACGTGGCCGTGCCCTATGACTTCCCGCTCCCGGACAACGAATTGTCAGAGAAAATCAAGGCCCGAATCCGGCAGGACAACCCCAGCTATTTCGCAGTGATCGATATTGATAAGCAGATGGTATAAATCTTGTAAGCAAAATATAAGACAAAGGAGTGGTATTTCTTACATGACAGCTCATAAAGAAAATCTGGCCCTGGCCGAGCGAAAGCGGCTGGAGATACTGGAAAAACGATACAAAAACGCCGCCCGGGCGCAGTTCGAGATGCGGGCCGCCCATTACCGTCAGCTCACCGGAGGACATTATACCTCCATCACCGTCCGGGACCAAAAGACACGCTGGGGCAGCTGCTCTTCCCGAGGCACCCTGTCCTTTAATTCCCGCCTGATATTCGCCCCGCCGGTGATACTGGATTATGTGGTGGTCCACGAGCTCTGCCATCTGACCCATATGAACCACTCCAAAGATTTCTGGGACATGGTGGCGGGCATTATGCCGGAGCACAAAACCTACCGCAGATGGCTGCGGGACCATGGACATGAGCTTACCCTGACAGCCTATCTGGAGAAAACGGGGATTCCTGTCACTCTGGACTGATCCCCGGGAGAAAAATTCTCTTATTGAAAAAGGGACTGCCCTTTTGGGGCAGTCCCTCCGCTTTGTCCGTCAGCGGTTCTCGTTTACATAGAGCTGTACTCTGTTCTGAATCGTCTTCGCCACTTCCTGGGCCGACTTCTGATCGGTATAGAAAGCATCCATCTCCTCATTGATGATGTTCATGACGTTCTCATTGTAATAGTAGCATTTATCTATGGAGCAAATCAGATTCACGATCTCGTCTACCTGCTCCTGGCTTAAGGGATCCAGTGTGATCTGCTCGCCGTTCATCCAGAAGTAATCGTCATATTCCTCCTTGGAACCATTCTCATTTAGATAGAACGGACGCTGTGTCGCATTCTGTGCCATCTCGTCAAAGTACTTCTTCTGTGTGGGCATTCCCCAGGTCAGCTCGGACTGATACTCTTCCGTCAGGTAATACCGCATGAATTCCCATGCGCCCTCCTTGTTGCGGGACTTGCTGGAAATCGCATAGCACTCATTGGCCGAGATATAGGAGCCGCAGCCGCTCTCTGTGGGGAATCCTATGTAGGTCACATCCCCGCCGAAGCTTCCGTTGACCGTATAGTTCAGATCTCTGATATTTCCCGAGCTGGTCTGGCACAGAACCGTTCTGCCCTCCCGGTACTGGGATTCATAGGTGGCCCAGTACTCTTCGCCAAAATATTCCTCGCTGAGTTCCTCCGGAAGACTCTTGGCGAACTCCATCATACTGATAAAGTTCGGTGAATCAAACTCACATTTTCCCGTGTCCACATCCACGAAGTCCTTGCCGCAGAACTGCATCATGGTGGAGAAGAATCCCTGCCTGGTCAGCTCGCCGATCATATTAGTGCCTTCCGGCAGACCGGCCTGAAGCTCCAGCATGTCCGCCATGGTCCAGGATGTCCTGTCCCCTACGATCTCCCGTTTTCCGATCATGGTGCTCACTGTGAAGCTGGGGATGATATAGTAGAGCTTTCCGTCCACGGAATAGGCGTCGAACACATTTTGGACGAATTCCGTCTGAGACAGTTCCTCATCCTCCTCAATCATCTTGCCGATATCCTCCAGCAGCCCCTTTGCCACATAATTCTCCACCGGGAGACCGTCCGTAATCAGGATATCCGGCATGTTTCCCGTGGTGACATCATTGTTCAGCTGGGTATAGCCTGCCTGCCAGTCATCGTAGGTATTATAGGAATCATAAGATTTTACCACGATACGGTACTCCTCGTTGCTGCGGTTGAAATCTATGACTCTCTTCTCCAGGTCATTGCCTATATAAGTGCCTGCCAGCACAAGCACGGATTTATCCTGAATATCCTTAGGATCCACATAAGTAAACAGACCCGCTTTCATCCCTCCCTCATAGTTCTCATTGTACACACCCAGGAAAGAAGTATCGCTCAACTCCACAATACTGGAGAAGTTGCTCACAAACAAGTCGGAATTCACAAAGTTCATCTTCTGGGTCAGGTTCTCGTCCCCGATCTTAAAAGTATAGATGCCGTCCCCATTGCTGCAGATCAGATTCTGGTTCAACCCTATGCTCATATTGCCGTATCCGCCGTTTGCGAAGCTGGCCGGCAGGGGTGTGGACTGTCCTAAGGTATCCGTGGCCGGGTCATAGGTGGCGATGAACTGTTTTGTCCAGTCGTTCTCATCATAGTACACAGCCAGGAAAGTACCGTCTCCCCTGTCAATGACACGGTCAAAATTGTTGAATACCTTTGCTGTCTCTTCGGACATGGGCTTCTTGTCGCCCACATTTCCCTGGGCATCCACTACGAGTGTGTAAGCATTGTCTCCTGCCAGGATCAGGGTCACGGTTCCGTCTTCCGCGGCTGTCATGGCATTGACATACACGTATTCCTCCTCCGTGCGCAGCTCTCCCAGCTCTCTCTCCCACTGAAAGCTTCCGTCCGGATTCCAGCTGACAATATAATTTTTTTCGATATAAGTCTCGGTGGAATAGTTGTTGTAGCTATAGCTTTTGAGGGCATATACCTTGCCGTCGGCGCCGAATATGAAAGAATTGTAATAGGAATTCTCCCAGACGTCGTTTGGCATATAGCCCGGATCCGCAATCATAGAATCCGCCATGGCGTCCTGCTCACCCTCCGGGTCCGCCTCGGAGCCCTCCTCACTCTCAGGATCCGCCTCAGGATCCTCCGGGCTCTGCGAATCTCCAGCCGGCTCTCCCTCACCGTCCGGGTCCGCCTCGGGCTCGTCCGGGCTCTGCGAATCTCCAGCCGGCTCTCCCTCACCGTCCGGGTCCGCCTCCGAGCCCTCCTCACCCTCAGGATCCGCCTCGGGTTCTTCCGAGCTCTGCGTCTCGGTCCTGGGCTGTACTGCCGGCCCTCCTCCGGAGCCCGTACCCCCGGTTATGTCCTGGTCGATGGGAGACTCTGTCTCGGGCATATCCAGCCCGACCAGCTGCACATCGGATCCGTCGTCCTTGATCGACATAATCCTGATATCCGACTGCCGATTCGCGGAGTACTTCTCGTCATTCCAGTGATAGACTTCTATCATTATATAGGCGGTTCCGTCCCTGTGGGCGGTGGTATAGATATTAAAATCGTCCCCGTCTATCTCCGGCAGGGTTATCTCCTGTATCCTGTATACATTTTCCTTTGCCAACGCGGAATTTGCGTTTTTACCGCCGCCTCCGCAGGCGCACAGTCCGGCAGCCAGACTAAAGATCAGCCCAAGACATGCCGCACGCTTTACCAAATTTCCTTTCCTCATCATTTACTTCCTCCCTATAATGTCAAGTGATTTTCCTTAAAAAATCAAGGAATTTTAAGTTCCGTATCTCAGATGAATGAGCCAAGGAGATGGACATTTCTCTGTATCTGGTACGAAAATAGATGGTGTAGGGTACACGAAGCAGAACGTCTTAGTTTTCGCTCTACATGGCCTTGTGTATACCCCTCCTTCTACGGCAGCGTACCTCCCATGTCTACCAGGATCTCCGTCTCGCGGGTCCTAACTTCCTTCGTTCCGCCTGTCCATAACCAGGGTGCCGGCTTAGCTCCTTTACAGGGTCATGCCCTATGGAAAATATTCCTGCCGGCTACTGGCTCATTCTTTGTATAAGTCTTACTGACCTGCATGCTTCTCACGCTGGCGCCTTTCGGCGGACGTTTCCCCAGCCTGTTCCACATACCTCCCAGCCTTTCCTGTCATGGCTGGATTCAGCTCCCGGCACTCCTTTCCGGAGGCTCAGTCCAGCCGTGACAGGGTATTGCCTGTTCTTATTCCTGCTGTTATACCGCCTGTACCTGCGGCCTCCTGATGTCGCCCAGCATCTTTTCCGGGTCATACTGGATGCCTTTAGTAAGGATTGCGTAAAATATCCTCAACGCCTTACAGGCTACTGCCACCACTGACTGCATCTTTTTAAGCGGGTTCTCTTTCCGTGTCTGGTAATACTCGTGTATCTCCCGGAACTCTGCGTTCTTTCCCACCAGCGATATCGCGGCCTCGTACAGCACATACCTCAGGCGTTTCCGTCCTCGGTAGCTGATACGGCTTTCCCCGTTGTGCTTGCCCGAATCATTCGCCACGATGGCATATCCCGCCAGCTTCTGTAGCTGTTTGGGGCTGTCGAAACGTCCTATGTCCCCAACCTCTGCTATAAAGCCGCTGACCGTTGCCATCCCGATCCCCTTGATCGCCAGCAGGTTATCTATATACGGGATCCCCTTCAGCTTTTCTTCTATCCTCCGGAGCTGCTCCTCCAGTCTTGACGCATATGCCTCCATGTCGTCCAGCAGGTTCTTCAGTTCCATCCGTGCCGCTTCCGGCGCTTCCTTGCTCCCTATGCTGTGCTCCGCAGCCGTTACCAGGGTCTTTGCCCTCTTCATCCCGGCTCCCCTCAGCTTTGCGTCCCTCCAGATCCGGTTCACGCCTTCCGCCCCCAGCTTCATGATGTCCTCCGGCAGCGGCGCTGCCTTCAGTACCATCCTCCCGCTTACTGCCTTCAAGTCCCCGTAAACGTCCTTATATTCGGGAAAATAGATGGAGAACCATCTCGCCAGGCGGTTCTTGATCCTTGTGAGCTCCTCCTGTGTCTGGAAGCGCAGGTTCGATAAGCTCCTGATCTCTGCATAGATGCCGACCGGCATGTAAGGGTAAGAGAACCTCCCCTCGTTGACGAGCGCAGCAATCGTCTTAGGATCCTTTCGGTCATTCTTATTGGGATTGTTGTCATCCAGCTCTTTGGATTTCTTCACATGATGCGGGTTCACATGCACTGGCTTCATGCCGTTGTCCTGCAGGAACTTCCCCAGGGCGAACCAGTAGTGGCCCGTCGGCTCCATACCCGGAATCACAGTGGTCTTGCCGTGCTTCCCTGCAATCTCCTCCATCCATTCCTTGAGTGTCTGGAAGCCTGCCTCTGTATTGCTGAACTCCAGCGGCTTCTTTGTGTACTCGTAGTTGCGCCAGTCGAATGCCCTGGCATAATGGGTCTCGCTTCCCACATCGATTCCTACAATCAAAGTTTTTTCAGTTATGGATGCAATTTTTGCGTTTTGTGTGTTACAATTCATCTTGGATACCTCTCTGTTCAATAAGATTTTTACTAACCGTGCAAAGTCAGCAATCTTATTTTACTCTGAGGTATCTTTTTATCAACCACCTTTCTTGGAATTCCCTATGTTTGTATTATACAGGAAGCTCCCTTTGTCTTCCTGCCGCGTCGGAATCGAAACTTCTTCTTTTTATCGGGTTCTTCCGGAGATTCCTCCCCGGACTCCTCTTCCATATCTACGTATTCCACCGCCGCAGGCACCTCCTCCGGTTCCTCCAATGAACCGGTCTCCTCCTCTAAGTCTTCATATTCTGACTTCCTGCGTTTCTTTCGTTTTTTGCCGGTTTTTCCGGTTTTCTCTCTCCCCTCCTTGGACTTTATGCGCTTCTCCCGAAGCTTCTCTACCCTGCGCTCCCCGAAATCTTTCGCCCGGTGCCAGACATCTTTCATGGTCCAGCCCTTGTGCCGCCACCAGATGCAGAAGAACACAATCCCCAGTCCCACAGGATACGCCAGGAACAAAATACCGAACAGGGTAAGCACCATCAGGATATCCGCATATCCCCTGGCTATATTCTCCCAATAGGGATAGATGATTGCCTTGCCGTTCATGGAGCGGGTTCCGAACTCCCCGATCAGCTTCAGCCTGGAAAGGAGCGAATAGCGGGATGTATTCTCCACCACCTCCACTTCTTTCTCATCGGCCCCCAGCTTTTCCTTGATGTAATTATAGGCAAAACCCGTCACCGGATTCGGCATGACAATCTCATAATGGTTGATACCATGGCTGCTTCCCAGCTCTGTCAGCGTCTGATAGGACACGTACACCACGGTACTGTCCAGTCCTGCCGCCTCCGCCAGACGGCCCGAGGGCCTGCGCACCACACCTGTCACGATATGGGGAACGCCTCCGATATAAACTGTCATTCCCGCCACATCATTGGAGCCAAACAACTGCCAGGCAGCATCCTCGTCTATCACACAGTAATCTTTCATCAGATCATTGCCCGAAAAGTAGGCGCCGTTTAACAGCGTCAGCGGATGAAACAGGAAAAAATCCCCGCCGATACCGATGGCATCTGCCGTCAGGCTGGTCTTGTCATTGGACAGCGTCACCTGTCCGTCCGCGCTGTAAGCGTCTGCCCAGAGCCTTGCTCCCGGATTCTCCGATTCCTGTTCCACGGAGGCATCCCTCAGAGCACTGTCTACGGTATGTTCAAAGTCTAAAATCTCATTCTCCGTGATGCCCGAGCCCACAGAGAAAAAGCAGCTGACCTGGGAGGCCTTTCCGTCATTACTCCAACGCTGCGCCGCCGACTGTGTCATCTGGCTGCTTCCCAGCCGATTCGTCACCAGCAGCAAAATCAGAAAGACCAGAAAGGAAATCCCCCCGCTTATGCCCAGTACTATTTTCTTCATATGGAATTCCTTCCTTCCATTGCCACCTCATATTCACGGAAATCTCTTTCTTCCATTCCTATCACCCTTCGGACAGTCTGACCTGCTTTCCGGCTTCCACAGGCTTCGTGGAGGTGGTGATGACAAATTCATAGCCATACAGAGCGGCGCTGATCGCGGACTTGGTGTCGTCGCTGGCCAGCACCTCCACATCCACACGGGTAGCGATATAACGTGTATTCAGAGGGCCCGGCTTGGATTCCACAATCAATATAAATTTGCCGTTATTATCCTCGCGGATAGCGCTGTTGGGCACGATCAGGTCATAGTTGGCGCTCTTCTGGCCCACAGACACATTCAAAGTCTCCCCTGCCGTGACGCTGCCGTCTATATCAAAGGTCAGCAGCTTCTTCTTGCCGGGCTCATTGGTATCGGGCCTGATGTTCGAAAGGGTTACTTTCACATCATCATATCTCCACGCATTCACCAGATCAGCCACATCACCCACAGACAGGCGCTTAGCCTGTTCATTGGTGACCGAAAAACTCATGGTATATCCCTTGCCCTCAGGCTGTAAAACCGCCACGGGAGTGCCGGGCGCAGTGCTCTCCCCGGCCACTACGTTCAGTGTGGTCACAGTGCCTGCCACGGGCGCAGTAATAGTGGCGCCTATGGATTTCGCCGTCAGATCTTCCACCACTTTCTCCTGCTCGCGGATCTTGTTCAGCAGTGTTGACAAGTCCACCTCCTTGTTAAATCCGGCAAGCAGATCCGTCAATTCCTTTTCCGCATCCGTCTTTGCGGCGTTGGCCTTGTTCAGGTTCAGGGTCAGGTCTGCCTTTTCATTATTGAGTGCGTCACGCTGACTATTGCCGGTTGCGCCTGCCTGCTTGTTGGCCAGGTCGCGCTGGGCGTCCGCCAGCTTGCCCTCCCAGGTAGTCTTGGCTGTGAGGGCGTTATCCAGTTCACTCTGAGCCGCGTTTATGCCGTTCATTGCCTCGGCACGCTGGCCCTCAATGGAGGCATTGGCATTCTCTAACTCCGCATTCGCAGCGTTCAATTCTCCCTTTGCGGCATCCAGCATCCTGGAAGCCGCCGCCACACTGCCCTCCCCGTCGCCATTTAACCGTTCTAGCTCTTTCTGTTCATCCTCAGTCAGTCCATCCGGCTCTTTTGCCTTATCTGTGAGACTGTTCTGACGGGTTAGCAATGCAGTATAGCTGCCGTTTGCGTCATCCACCGTTTTCTGGCATGCCGCAACTTTATCCTCCACCACTTTCACCGCACTGTTCACGGATTCCAGCACGCCCTGAGCCGACTCCAGCTTTGCCTTGGATGTATCGATCCATGATGTGATCTTGCTCAGCTCCGCCTGGCAGTAGTTTACCGCCTGCTGAAACGGCGCGATATCGTCCGAAGCGTCCCCCAGCTTGCCCAGCTGGGCGTCGATCTCCGCGATCCGGTTATTATAGGCGTCAATGCTGTTCTGCAGACCGTCGATTTTATTGTTATAAGCATCAATCTGGGCAACCTTGGACTCCGTGGAGGTGACATTGCCCGTCTGCACCTTATCTATAATACTGGCTGAGGTATCCGATGCCACTATGGCCTTATTGTACTCCGCCTGCAGGCTTTCCAGCTGCGTCTTCGCCTCCTGGAGCTCCGTGCTCTCCGCGTCCTCCAGATACATCAGCACAGCGTCTTTCTCCACCTGGTCCCCCACTTTTACGGCCACCTGGGATACCTTTCTGGACTCCTTGACTTCCACATTATATGGATTTCCGCTTTCCACCACGCCCGAACCGCGTATCTTCGCGGTGATGGTACCCGACTCCACATACTGCGTGGCCACTTCCGGCAGGGAATAGTTCATGATGGTGTTGGAGAAAAAGGTAAGAACCAGCATCACCGACAAGAATACGATAGCCGCTGTCTTCACCCATTCCCTTTTCTTCTTTCCGTTCTCGTTCATCGCTCTACCTCTCCTCTATTCACTCTCAAAACTGCTCTTATCCATAATTGGTGCAAGTCCGTAAGAATGCCTGCACTTGGCATTCTTACCGGAATGATTTAGATTTTCACTTTTAACCTTTTATACCGCCCTGGTATGTAATTCCGTCCACCAGATATTCTTCCCCGTACAGGAAAATCAATAAACTGGGCACCATATATATAGTAGCCACCGCAAATGCCAGCCCGATCTCCCCTGCATTGATCTTGCTTAAGAATACGGACAGCGGATGCTGCTCCGCATCCGACATCAGGATCAGGGGCTGCTCTACCATGTTCCAGTAATCAATAAATACCAGAATGGCCGCGGAGCAAATGGCCCCTTTGCACAGCGGCAGACATATCCTGCGGTAAATCTGCCACTCCCCGGCGCCGTCTATCTGCGCCGCCTCCATCACCGACGCAGGGATCCTGCGCATGAACTTTGTCAGCAGAAACACTGCGAACGGCGAAAAGATGCCGGGCAGCCAGATGGCCCAATTGGTATCCAACAGGTTCAGCCAGTCACTGACCAGGTAGTTGGGTACCAGCGTCACCTGATAGGGCATCAGCATCAGGATAATGTACGCAAAGAAAATGATCTCTCTGATTCTCCCCCGGTATCTGGCAAATCCATAGGAAGCCAGGGAGGCCACTATCAGCTGGAATATCACGATAGGTCCTACCAATATCACGGAATTCCAGAACTTGAACAGATACTCCGGACTCTTGAACAACACCGTATTGTACTGGCTTAAAGAAACCATATCCGGAATGAATTTTAGGTTCACCCGCTCCGATATATAGACCTTGCCACCATTGGCATCCGTCGCAAAGATGGAGCCGTAATTGGCCGAAATCTCCGAGGCTGCCATAAAGGAATTGGTAATGGTCAGTACAATAGGCATCAGGAACAATATGGCAAAAGTAGCCGCCACTATGGTGGCCAGTGCAATCTTCGCAGTCTGCCGTCTCTTTCTGCCCAGTGCAAGCCGTCTGTCCCGCTCCCTGGGATCAATCGCACCGGCCGGCATGTTTTTTTGTCTCTTTTTCACCCCTCCACATCCTTTCCGAAACGATCCTCCGCAATGAACAGGATGCCGATGATCACGATCATCACCAGAGACATCAGAATTGCCGCAGCGGACAGAGTCTGGTAATCCAGCGACCGGAACTTATTGTTCATAAAATGCTGCAGGGTGTAGATAGAATCATAGGGGTAATCTGTGGTCAGCAGATATACCTCTCTGAAAATCTTGAAAGAATTAATCAGCGACATGATCGTCACGAACAATAATGTAGACGACAGGTAGCGGATCTTTATGTAAAAAAATGTCTGCAGCGGCTTTGCGCTCTCCAACTGCGCCACTTCCAGGATATCCTTTGGTATGCTGGCCAGTGCCGCCATGAACAGAATCATGTTGTATCCCAGATTCTTCCATAGAAACAGGACCACCACCACAATCAGCGCATAGTCGGATTTCAGCCAGTCGATCTTATCCCCTCCCAGTGTCACCAGCACTTCGTTGATGGCGCCGTTATAATGAAAGAGCACCTGCCATATCAGCACAATGGATGCCACGGGCACCATCATGGGACTCAGGAAAAATGTCCGAAACTGACTTCTGAAAGGCAGCTTTGCCTCCAATACAATGGCCAACAGCAGGGAAAGCACCACGGCTAAGGGCACTGCCACCGCCGAAAAAGTAAAGGTATTGCGCACCGCAGTACGGAAAGAGAGATTGCCGATAATACTGGTAAAGTTATCCAGAAACACAAAATTACCGCTGATGGGATTGTCTACCAGCGAATAATAAATGACCACCAAAAAGGGCAGGATAAAAAAGGTCAGTACCCCAAGAAAGCTGGGGGCAATAAATGCCCCCGAGCTGATCTTGACCTTGCGCAGCCTCCTGGTTGCCTTTGTATGCTGTCTTTGCGAAGAAGCCTTGGGCGGTTTCCCGCTTTTTTTGAATTTCACCACGCTTAAACTCCCATCCGCCTGTTTCCACAGGCCGCAGGCGCTATTTATTCTCGCCTACATATATCTTGATACGGCTCTGGATGACCGCAGCCGCCTCGTCCACGCTCTTTTGTCCTTTGTAGTAAGCCGCTGCCTCTTCGCTGATGATCTGCAGCACCGCGTCCCCCTGAGAGTACGCCACCGGCTTCGCGCTCTCTATCAGGGACAATGTCAGATCCACCTCTTCCTGCGTAGGTCTGCGGTATTCATAACTCCAGCCGTCACTGTAGGAGATGCCGCTGCTGCCGCCCATGACTATGGGATCCCCGTTTTCATCCAGCATGATCTCACCGTTCTCATCCGTGTAATACTCAACCTCCACGGCTTTTTCCGCCATGGCGTTCAGCTTTGACTTCATTGTAGGGAACGCCCAGATGCTGCGGCCATTCCTCCCAAATTCCTCTTCTTTCGTCAGGAAGCTCTCGATGAACTCCCATGCGCCCTCCTTGTTCCCAGACTTGGTCATGATAGCATAAGCCTGATTGGCGGAAAGCATGTAGCCTGAGCTGCCGTCCACGGTGGGGTAGCCTATATAGGAAGCGTCCCCCTGAAAGATCTCGTTGCAGATCTGCGCCTCGTCAAAGCTATACAGGTTCGACTCATAGAGGAGCACGTCTCCCTGCTGGATCTTGGCGGCGGTGGACAGGTCTCCCTCCTCGTACATCTTGATGTCTTCCTGGTTGGGGAAGCGGTTCACGAACTCCAGAATGCTCTTGAATTCATCCGAATCGAAGCTGCACTCCCCTGTGCTCCAGTCAACGAAAGAATCCGCGTTGTAGAGCATCAGATACATCATGATAGATTCCTTGGATACATTATCCAGAAGCTGGACGCCCGGATGGGCATCCGCAAAGGCGATGAGCTCGTCTATGGTCCAGCCGCGCTTTGTCCCCACATCCGATCCCTTGCCCACCAGAGTCTGTATCTGCACAATGTAAGGGATGCTGATTAAAGTTCCGTCAACCGTATAGGCTTCCATCACATTGTCCAGGAAATCCGAACGGTTCAGCTTATCGCTTTTGTCCAGATAGGCTCCCAGATCCTCGAAAACTCCCTTTGCCGCCAGCTGCCTGTAATTTACGCCGCTTAAATCCAGAATGTCCGGACAGTTGCTGGATGTGATGTCATTGATCAGCCGGTTCACACCGTCCGCCATATAGGCCTGATAGTCCGCCTCGCTGTTTCCGTCATAGCCGGAAAAGTCCAGATATTCCTTTAAGCTGATATGGTATTTATCGCTGGCTTTGTTGAACTTCACCACTGCGGACTGCAGGTCGGAGCCGTAAAGGCTGGCGATTACAATGGTCTCTTTCTGGGGCACCTCACTGGCCTTTTTCTTGGTCAGTAAGGCAATGCTGTTTTCATTACTCTCCCAGTCCATAAGGATCACCAGGATACGCCCATCCTCCAATACCCCGAAGTTCTGCACACTGCTTCCATTGATGTCGCTGTCCAGCCAGCTGAACAGTTCTTCCGCTTTCTGGGACTTGACATCGTACTCATACACCTTGCTGCCGTTCTGCACCAGGAAGTCCTTGTCAATGCCGGGAATCAGCCTCTCGTTATTGCCGTCGGGGAAGTTCTCGTAGGTGCCGCCCACTTTCTTTCCGTCAAAATCAATGTCCGACAGCACATAGTCATTGCCATTGTAATAACAGACATACATCTTTCCGTCCTTGCCGGCGCCCATGGAACGGATCCAGCCGTTTCCGGCGGAGTCAAGTGACACCTTGCCCTGGTTCTTTCCCTCTGCATTAAAGAGCAGAATCGTGGCATCCACCGATGCATAAAGACGCCCCTCTCCATCTATCCCCATGGACCCTATATAGCCCTCATCACCCACCTGCTCCGTGATGTCCTCAATGAACACCTGATTCCCCTGGGCATCAAATCTGCAGATATATTTTGCGGGCTTGCTGTAATCCTCATTATAGACACTCGCCATTGTGTACAGACCGCCGTCTTCCAGGATGATCCCGCGGTCCATGTTCCAGTTCCTCCCGTCTTCCGGCAGGGACAACGGCGTCTTCGTAATCTGACCGTCTGCCAGGGAATATCTGCAGATGCTCTGAGCGGATTTCTCCGTCTCCGGATCCCAGTCGTAGGACATGTAGTACAGCCCATCCCCCACCAGCTGCATATCGTAAAACGAAACGCCCTCATCCTCAATGGTAACAAACTCCGGCA
>Ga0137310_100514_pt1 | contig 25762 bp, 17 predicted proteins | sample NAcewiD2O_June_2_FD_97183 | JGI IMG/M metagenome (GOLD analysis project Ga0137310, IMG submission 97183) | Mouse cecal microbial communities from Vienna, Austria - N-Acetylglucosamine amended D2O_June | ecosystem: Host-associated > Mammals > Digestive system > Large intestine > Cecum | place...
TCCCCGGAAGGTACTGTAAATTTACGGGCTTCATCAAACGTATCCCAACCGCCGGATGGATCACCGGTCACATAAACATCGGGAGTAAGGAATTCAAGCGTATAAACCAGATTCTTTCCATCTACAACAGTTGTCACTACCAAAATATACCAGCCGGCATTTTTAACACCGATATTCTGTCCGCCACTGCCGTCATCTACACCGGACACTCCGGCTAAAGAGGCCGATGCAGCCGGAACAAGACCTTCGGAATAAGCGACCTGATTGCCGTCCCACAAAGGTTGCGCATTGAACTTCATTACGTTATTACCACCAAAATACTGCATGGACCAGAATTTACCCGGAGTATCCGTTACCGGGATCATTTCAACCCATTTACCCCAACTGCTTCCGGAGGCAAAATCGCCGACCAGATACATCTGTTCCGGCAAAGTGACAGGAGGTTCCACATTATAACCCAACACTTTCGGTAGTTCGATGACATTGGACGTGATTTGTCCCGCTCCATTATTCGTAAGGGAAGCGTTCAGACGAACATAAACCGGCATGGGTGTCTCCGGCAATTCGGCACTATCGTTCGAAGCCTTCCACAAATCCAACAAAGCCATGGCAAAGTCAACGGCATCTATATTCAACTCAGGCAGTGGGTAAGCCGGGGATAAAGTGGCATAATTTGCTTTTGTACCGGCTGCCTCATCAGCCTCCTTAAAAGTTTCTTCCAGGGAGAGCTGTACTTTATAGGTGGTAGAAGCCACGTATCCGTAATTAGGTTGCGTACAGGTCAGTTCAATGGAAGAAAGATTCTTCAGATCATATACTTCATTTGCCTGTGCCGGTGTATTCAGGTTGAACTCGGTTGGTTCCTGAAAAACCGGATTATCGTCTCTGTCTTCTCCGCAACCGGTCCAGCATAATGAACCGGCTAAAAGGAGCACATATATATTCAGTTTCTTCATTTGTTTACAGATTTGGAAGTTATTATTTTAATGATTCATATCCCGGGTTTTGCACCAGGTTTGGATTGGCTGTTAAGTCACGGTCGCTAATCGGATAGATATTGAAGCGACTGTCGATATTTGCAACGCCTTCCAGTGTACCCCCTTTATATGCCCAGGCATAATCCTTAGTGAATTTTCCGAAACGTACGAGGTCGGAACGACGCTGTCCTTCCCAATATAATTCGCGGGCACGTTCATCGAGAATAAAATCAAGAGACAGGTCAGAGGCTGTAATATTGGCACTCTTATCACCGTTAGCACGTTCACGCAGTTGGTTTACATACTCAACGGCCTGTTCCTTATTGGTTCCGGCAGCATTGCGTACGGCACATTCCGCATAAATCAGGTAGATGTCTGCCAGACGGAACAACGGGAAGTCGGTGTTCGGATCGGGTGTCGGAGTTACTGCTGCGCCGTCCCAGCCCAGATTCGTAAATTTATGGCACAGGTAGCCGGTGTTCCAGTCCTGCATTTTCGATTCAGGAGTACGCGTTCCGGCACCATCATAGAAAGCATAACGTTTATCTTTCTTCACCAGGCTGCCATGACTGTCGGTTCCCGTGTCCGGACTTTCGTTGAAGAATCCGATCATCTGTTGTGTCGGCTTCAGGCAAGTCCACGAAGAAGACATTCCGAACCAGGTCTGGTCCATATCGCCGCCATAGGCAGCGGCTGTCAGCATAATTGTACTACCATAGCTTTTTGCATTGACATTATCGAAAGGAATCGCGTAGATAATTTCATTCTTATGCATACCCGTCAGATGGTTTTCACCACAGAAAAGGTTGGCATAATTATCTTCCAGACCGAACCCGGCGTCAATTACTTTCTGGGCATATACAGCAGCCTTGTCATACATCGGTTTGCCGGTATAAACTTCTGCATTCAGATACATTTTGGCAAGAAGCGTGTTAATAACCGGTCTGGTTACACGACCGTACGTTGCCATAGAAGGCGTTTCGTCCAAATTACCGTTTTCGGAAAGATCGATCAATTCGGCTACGATCTTGTCAAACAATGCCTCCGCCCCCATCTGTGACGGTTTCCACGACTTATCGTCTGTCGGGCTGTCATCCCAAACAACACCCGGATTGCGATAAAGGTCGATCAGGTAATAATAATTCATTGCCCGGAGTCCGCGCACCTGGTCACGATATTTCTGAATATCCGGAATGTCGCTATCTGCCGCATAAACGTCCAGGAATTCCTTGCAGTAACGAACATTCAGCATGGCACGCTGGTAGAATGAATAAGCATAAGGCAATGTATAATCCCAATTCAGCTGACATAACTCCACAATACCTTCGTCTGCCCAGTTCCAGATCGCTTCATCGGAAGGGAACAATTGCAAGGAGAGCAATCCGCGGAGAAAAACCAGCGAACCCTGGTCGCCCCCCTGCAAGTCCGGTTCGACATTCGTATCGGAAGAGTTTCCCGACAAGCCGAAACCGGAATAGATTTTAGCCAAGAAGGACTGGCAGTCGGCTTCATTATGGATAGAACTGCTGGATTTATCCAGTATCGGTTCCTGATCAAGGTCGCCCAGACAGGAAGTAGCCCATACACAACATAAAGAGGCAAGGCCCAATGATATATATTTTTTCAGTTTCATGATAGATGCATTTTAGAAATTGATGTTAACTCCGAATAATACTGTTATCGGACGCGGATATACATTGTTATCCATACCGTCGTTCACTTCAGGATCGAGACCGTCATACTTGGTTATGATGATCGGGTTCTGCACGGTTGCATAAAAGCGGGCATTCCAGCTACTTTTGATAAACTTGTCGACATTATATCCCAATGTAATATTGTCGATCTTCAGGAACGAAGCATTCTGGATATAGTAATCCGACAAACGCTGGCGTGACTGGAATCCGGTTTTCAAAGCTGATATAGGTTTATTGCTCAACGCATTGTTCCCAAACAATGCGTTGACGCCCAATGCAGCATTGGCGGCCGTCGAGTTGAAATTGTAATTGCCCAGGCTGACACGTCCGTTGAAGCCTAAATCCCACTGCTTATACGTGAATTTGGAGTTGAAGCCCATCAACACGTCTGCGGTCGGTTTCTTATAACAATAGAGGTCGTTATCGGTAATTACACCGTCACCGTTACGGTCCACATACTCACCTTCGATCGGGTTTCCGTCGGCATCATACACTTGCTGGAAAACATAGAATGTACCCGGAGCATAACCAACGCTATGGATCTTCAGACGCAAACCACTGTCACCACCAGTCGATTCAAAGCGTTTACCCGGTGAGTCGGAATTATCGTTATAAGTCAGTTCCGTAATTTTTGTCTTGTTGTAAGCGATATTGAATCCCAGGTCCCAACTAAAGTCACGACTTACTATCGGACGGGTATTGATAGAAAATTCAACCCCTTTGTTTTCGAGCGAACCGATATTCGAAACAACATATTCGGCAAAGTCAGTTCCGGCCGGCACATTCACTTCCGCATTGATAAGGTCTTTTGTCTTACGGATATAACCATCCAAAGAACCGGTAATACGGCCGTTCAGGAATCCGTAATCGATACCGACATTATAGGTCGTCGTTGTCTCCCATTTCAGATTCGGGTTGGCAGCAGTCGGTGCCAATACATTTATCCAGGTCACATTTCCGGCAGCATCATAAACAGGATACATGGCTCCCCCTTTTCCTTCCCGATAAAATGAAAGATACGGATAATCGCCCTGGTTAATATCCTGCTGCCCGGTAACACCCCAGCCTAAACGCAACTTCAATTCATCCAGGCTACTGAAATCTTTCATAAAGCCTTCTTCATTCATCTTCCATCCCAAAGCCAGCGAAGGGAAGAGTCCCCAGCGTTTATCTTTGGCAAAACGGGAAGAGGCATCATCACGCAAGGTGAAAGTCAACAGATATTTATCCATCAACGAGTAATTCATACGTCCGTAGAAAGAGGCCAGTACATATTTGGTATCTGTTTCCTTATATTCGTTGCTTACAGTCGTATTCTGTCCGAACGTTTCCGGCTTACGCGACAAATAATAAGTCACATTATCCGTCTGCGTCTGGTAACTCTGATAAGAATAACCTGCCATGACGTCGAAGCGGCTGGCTACCGACGGCAGTTCTTTGGAATACTGTGCATAGAAATCAAACAGTTTGTTTTTATGTGTACTATTATAGATACGGTTACTTCCGGTGGCGTCATCGTCCGGCTGATAAGAACCGGGAGCATTCGGGTCTATATATTTCTTTCCTTCCACAGATGTATAATCGATACCCATATTCATATTAAAGCGTAAATCCGGCAAGAAGTGCAGTTTGTAATCGAACTGCGCATTTCCGATAAACGACTTGGCTGTCGAACGGTCATCGACCATTTCCAGCATAGAAACAGGGTTGACTCCGGCCGAGGTCGCTCTGGTGCCGTCCGGTGTGTAATCGCCGGTCCAGGTAAAATAACCTCCGTATTTACTGCCGTTTGTTACCGGCTTGGTCGGGTCGAAGCTAACCGCGCTTCCCAAAGCACCCGTATCGGCAAAACGGTTTTTGATATAAACGCCTTTACCATTCAGGTTTACATTCAGGTGATCCTGAAAGAAAGAAGGAGTCAATGAAACACTTCCGGTATATCGCTGGAAATTAGATGTTTTCAGAATACCATTCTGATCAGTATAACCGAAAGAGACACGGTAAGGCATAAATTCTTTGACGGAACCGTAGGCACTGATATTATGGTCGGTCGAAATTGCCGTACGCAACACTTCATCCTGCCAGTCTGTGCTGACATTCGGGAAGAGATTCAACGCATTCAGCATACCCTCCGTCGTGTTCGGAGCATTTGTGATATAATCACGGTATTCATCCCCGCTCATTACATCCACTTTATTACGTTTCGTGCTGACAGACACATTACCGCTGTAATTGATCTTGACACTACCGCTCTTTCCTTTTTTCGTTGTAATGATGATAACACCATTCGAGGCACGGGAACCGTAGATTGCAGTAGCCGATGCATCTTTCAGGACTGTAAAAGACTCGATATCAGATGGATTTATCGTACTCAGCGGATTGCTCAACCCGTCCGGGGCACTGTTACCCATAATCACACCGTCGATAACCACCAACGGATCGTTTTTAGCAGACAGGGAAGAACCGCCACGGATACGGATCGAAGAAGAGGAACCCGGTTGTCCGGTAGAAGAGGCAACAGATACACCGGCCACCTTACCCATCAACATATCCTGGGGACTGACCTGCAAACCACGGTTCTTTTCATCCGGTTTAATGGCAATAACGGAACCGGTAGCATCATTCTTCTTAACCGTACCATATCCGATCACGACAACATTCTCCAACATTTGGGAATCTTCTGCCAGAATAATATTCATATCAGAAGCAACAGGCAATTCCTGCATCTTATATCCGATAAATGAAACAGAGATAATATCGCCTTTAGAGGCAGACAACAGAAACTTACCGTCTATATCGGTAACGGTCCCGTTCGTCGTTCCCTTTATAATAACATTCGCCCCGATAACCGGTTCTCCTGTAGGATCTTTCACAACTCCGGTCACTGTCATTTGCTGGGCAAAAACAGAAACGGACATACACAAGCCTGCGATCAGCATCAACAGTGCTTTAAACCTTAAACGTTTCATGTGCTTAAATTTAAGTTCTTTACAAGTTTACTTAATAACCTTAACAATCCTTTTACCTTATAGATTTTTTAACCCTTTTAATTCTTTCGGGTCGCTCACTTCCTGAATGCTGATAGCAAAGCCACCGCCACTGGCTGCCTTCAAATTCAATTTGCTTTTGCTTGTCAACACACCTTTCTTTATAGTATATGCCTGCGGATTATTTTTCCAGTCGGCATCTTTTGCATCGGCATAAACTACGGCCACATATTTCTTTCCCGGATCAAGGAAGTCGAAAGACAGGCGGGATTCATGTCCGTTCTCATCGGCCGTACAGCCAACGAACCAGTTACCTGTTCCTTTTGCTTTGCGGGCAATCGTGATATAGTCGCCAGGCTCTGCTTCCAGATAGAGAGATTTGTCCCAATCAAGGGCAACGTCTTTAATAAACTGGAAGGCATCGGCATACTGTTCGTAATGTTCGGGAACATCGGCTGCCATCTGGAGCGGACTGTACATCGTTACATAAAGTGCCAACTGGCGTGCCAGTGTCGAACGAACCTGAGAGGTGTTCGACGGATTCATCGCGCTGCAATGTGTTTCGAAGATACCCGGCGTATAATCCATCGGGCCACCGATCAGACGGGTGAAAGGGAGAATCGTTGTATGGTCGACATTGTTACCGCCGAACGATTCATATTCTGTTCCGCGAGCCGATTCATTACCGATCAGGTTCGGATAGGTACGGCACAGGCCGGTCGGGCGTGTTGCTTCGTGAGCGTTTACCATGATCTTGTAGTCGGCTGCTTTCTTCACGGCATACAGATAATGGTTACACATCCACTGTCCGTAATGATGTTCTCCGCGGGGAATGATATCACCTACGTAACCACTCTTCACACTGGTATAGCCATTGTCTACCATAAACTGATAGGCTTGATCCATATGACGTTCATAATTGCGGACAGAAGCGGATGTTTCGTGGTGCATCATCATCTTTATTCCTTTGCTGGCTGCATAACGATGGATTTCTTGTACATCGAAGTCCGGATAGGGAGTAACAAAGTCGAATACATAATCTTTGCTCTTGCCGAACCAGTCTTCCCAACCTTCGTTCCAACCTTCCACCAGGACGGCATCGAAACCATTGGCTGCCGCAAAGTCTATATAACGTTTTACGTTCGTTGTATTGGCGGAGTGACGGCCATTGGGTTTTGTTTTTGTATAATCGGTTTCGCCTAATTTGACACTGCTCAATTCGTCGGTATAAGCCCATGTTCCTTTGTTGGTAATCATATCCCACCATACACCGATATATTTAGTCGGCTTGATCCAGGATACATCGTCCAGCTTACACGGTTCGTTCAGGTTCAATGTGATGCGGGATGCCAGGATATTACGGGCATCATCGCTTACGATAACCGTTCTCCACGGTGACTGGCAAGGTGTCTGCATATATCCTTTATCGCCTTTTGCATCCGGTGTCAACCATGATTCGAACGTCATCGTTTTGTCATCCAGATTCAGATGCATACAGGAATAATCAACTAAAGCGGCCTCATGCAGGTTGATATATAATCCGTTATCCGATTTCATCATTAACGGAGTCTGTACACCGGTCTGCGAGAAAGGTGTTTGTGATGAGTTGGGAGTAACAGCTTCTTTCATCAAACCGCGGATCTCGCTCAGGCGAGAGGTCATGGTACTATATTCCTGTGTATCGTAATCGCCCGGCAACCAGAATGTCTTATGGTCGCCTGCCATAGCGAACTGCGACTTTTCTTCCTTGATCACGAAGTAATTCAACTCTTTTTGCTGAGGGAATTCATAACGGAAACCCAATCCGTCGTTGAACAGGCGGAAGCGAACCACGATAGATCGGTCGTTGGAAGGTTGTTCCAGCGTTACAGCCAGTTCGTTGTAATTATTACGGATTTCTTTTTCCTCGCCCCAAACCGGTTGCCAGGTTTCATTGAAACTGGAAGTACGAGTGTCTTTAATCCGAAAACCGTCATACAGATTCGTTTTCTTATCCAGTGCATCCACGTCCTTGCGTTGCTTGAACTCAAAGTCGACGGCGGCATCCGCATCTTCTTTCTTCAATTCCAATCCCAGATGGCTGGGTTTGATCACTTCTTTCTGTTTATAACTCAGGTCATAAACCGGTGCACCCTTTTCATCCAACCGGAAGTTCATTTCCAGGTTTCCGTCAGGCGACAACAATTGCTGTGCATAACTGATCGTGCTGCATCCGAGCAGGGCGATCCATATTAATACTTTACTTCTCATGGTGTTATTATATGATTTAATTAACTTTTCCGAATTCAAGGATCAATACGCCTTTACCTTTCAGCGGTAAAGAGGTCTGCAAATCGATCTGCCGATCATTCAACAGGTCGTAAGCCCGACGGGCGGGAAGCACTTCCTGATAAGGAGCCAGATCGACCGTGCGGTCGGCATCAGAACCGTTCAGGAAAACGACAACGGAATGATTTCCATACTTACGTTCGTAAACGTATACTTCGTTCTGCGTAATAAAATGTTTGAACGAGCCTTTGGCTATCGCATCATTGCCTTTTCGCCAGTTGAGCAACTTACTTATATATGTATAGGCTTCGTTCTGCTGAGGGGTACGACCGGCCGGAGTAAATGCGTTTTGCTTGTCACCAGCCCATCCGCCAGGGAAGTCACGACGCAGAACACCATCGCCTTCGGCTTTATCGGCAGCCATCAGTATTTCGGTGCCATAATAAATCTGCGGGATACCACGAACGGTCAGCAGGAAAGCCAAAGCCTGTTTGTAACGGTTCAGGTCGCCTGTAGGCGGTACTTTATAAAAACGGGAGGTATCGTGGTTATCGAGGAATACCAACAGATTCATCGGGTCGGCATACACGATATCCTGTGTCAGGTAATCATAGATACGTGCCAGTCCCCTATCCCAGCTGTTCGTCTCTTCATCGAATGCCGACGACATGATATTCATCAATGGGAAATCCATGACCGAAGGCAGGTAAGAGTTCCGGGGATAAGCCACTTTGCTGTCCTTCTGCCAGAAAGAGACACCTACATTATTTCCGATCCACGTCTCTCCTACGATATTGAAATCGGGGTATTCAGCATTAACAGCCCTACACCAGCGTGCCATCATATCGAAATCGGCATACGGATGCGTATCTTGTCGGATACCGTTGATCCCGGCATATTCAATCCACCAGATACTGTTCTGGATCAGGTAAGAAGCCACGTGCCGGTTACGTTGGTTCAGGTCGGGCATCGACTGGGTGAACCAGCCGTCTATATTTTTCACTTTGTCATAATCAGAACGGTAAGTGTCGGCCTGCGGCATCGTCTGGTAACCGGTCTGTACGAAATTATCCTGGAAGTTGAACCAGTTGTCGGACGGCTTATCGGTAAAGAAGAAATGTTCGCTTCCGCAATGGTTAAAGATCATATCCATTACGATCTTCAATCCTTTATCGTGGGCAGCACTAACCAGTTGGCGAAACTCTTCATTATCACCGAAGCGAGGATCGACTTCATAATAATCTGTAATGGCATACCCGTGATAGGAACCTTCGGTCATATCGTTCTTCAGGATAGGATTCAGCCAGATGGCGGTAACGCCCAGGTCGGAGAAATAATCCAGATGATCGGCTATCCCTTTCAGGTCACCTCCATGGCGGGCATACATATCCGTACGATCCACTTTCGACTCGCGCATTCCGGGAACGACATCATTCTTCGGATCACCGTTGGCGAAACGGTCGGGCATGATCAGGTATAAAACGTCTGAAGCATGGAAACCTTTCCGGACAGACGAATCCTTCTCGCGTTCTTTTATCTGATAAGGAATGATCGTTTGTTCCCCGTTCTTTGTCAGTTGAATGTTAAATTCTTGGGGAGCTGTTTCCGACAGATCCAGATAAAGCAGTAAGTAATTCGGATTTTGTAGCTTCACGATCTCTTTCACGCGAATATCGGAAGCAGTTATCGATACGCTATCGGTCGCGATATCCGTACCGTATAATAGGATTTGCAGTTCGGGATTCTTCATACCCGACCACCAGAAAGCAGGTTCCACTTTCTGTATTTTTACGCCTGACAAAACAGGCAGGCAAAAGCCCAGACATAATACAAAGGTTACAATTATCTTTTTCATGGAATGATTTGTTGGTGAACGATGCAAATGTAGCGGGATGGATTACCGGGAAAACGTATTAGAAAAAAAATCAAAACCTTAAAAACTCCTTTTTACCTGTAATACAACACAATAACACATTTCAATCAGGCAAAAAATCAAAACGCATTAGAAGGTATTTCAAATGTATTTCACTACCTTTGCGCTAGATGAATCAAATCAACAACATGAAAAACACGATATATTCTCTTTTTCTACTCCTTTTGTCGATATTGCCGGCATATGCATCCGGCGATAAGCCGACGATCAAATCCCTGCTCAAAGAGCTGGATCGTACTATCGCAATGAAAGCCGACTTTCACAAACAGCGGGAACACGAGATAGACAGTATCCGGAAACTGGCACATGCCACTCCTTCGCCGGAGGAAAAATACCACCTGTACAGCTCCCTGTACGGAATCTACCTACATTACCAGGCCGACTCGGCACTGCATTATCTGGAAAAAAGGAAAGCGCTCCTTCCGTCTCTCCAAAATCCACAGTACGAGAACGATTTATGGATCGCAAGAGCCGAAGTTCTGGGAATCATGGGACTTTACAATGAGGTGGCCGCCCAACTGGAACAGGTACGCCGGGATCAACTGGACAACCAGACCCTGCTTTACTATTATTATACCTGTCGTACTTACTACGGTTGGATAGCAGACTACACCCGTACCGACGAGCGACATAAGTATATCGAAAAAACGAATGCCTACCGCGACTCCATCTTATCCCTCACAACCAACCAGCTTGACCACAGTGTGGTACTGGCCGACAAAATGATCGTAGAGGGACAAGCGGATAAAGCAATCGAACTGATCGATAAAGAATTGGCAGGGTTGGACAATCAGGAGTCACTAGTCTATCTGTTATATAACCTTTCGCAGGCCTATGCCCAGAAAGGCGACACCGAAAAACAAATCTATTACCTGGCACAAACCGCCATAGCCGACCTGAAAACAGCTAAACGTGAATATATCTCCCTGCAAAAACTAGCCTTGCTGATGTTCGATAAAGGAGATATCGAACGAGCCTACAAATACCTGAGTTGCTCGATGGAAGATGCCGTTGCCTGTAATGCCCGTCTCCGTTCGGTAGAAGTAACCGAGTTTTTCCCGATCGTGGATAAAGTGTATAAACTGAAAATAGAGAAAGAGAAACAGATATCGCGCACGTTACTGATCAGTGTGAGCTTTTTATCCTTCTTATTATTGGTAACAATCATCTACCTGTACCGGCAGATGAAGAAACTTTCCCTCATGCGAAAAGCAGTCAGTGCCTCCAATGAGCAATTACAGGAGATCAATAAAGAGTTGAGCCAGGCCAGCAAAATAAAGGAAGAGTACATTGCCCTTTACCTGAACCAATGTGTCATCTATCTGGATAAACTGGATACGTACCGCCGTTCTTTAGCGAAACTGGCTATGGCCTCCAAACTGGATGACTTATTCAAAACAATCAAGTCCGAACAATTCATACGCGATGAACGGAAGAATTTCTACAATGAGTTCGATAAATCGTTCCTGAAGCTATTCCCCCATTTCATCAAATCGTTTAACGACCTGATGAGTGAGGAAGGAAAGCTATGCCCAAAATCAGGAGAGATATTATCTACGGAACTCCGTATCTTCGCCCTGATCCGCCTGGGAATCAACGACAGCAGCAATATCGCCCATTTTCTGGGTTATTCGCTGGCTACCGTTTATTCGTATCGCAGCAAAGTGAGAAGCAAAGCGCTCGACAAAGAGAAGTTTGAAGAGCTGGTTGCTTTGCTTTAAGTCTGAAGTGATTTAAAATCGATAACCCACCGACAAATTCATTCCCTGCAGGGTAAAGCTGTTTAGGGTATAGGTTGCCAGTTTCTTATTGGCACTGCCGGATATGAATTCGTAGACATCGACGGTATCGCTACGGTAACCAGCCTGTAACCCCACTTCAACATAGAAACCCCGCCAGATCGGTTGAAGCCAGCCCACGGAGATCCCGCCGCCATAGAACAAACCAGTACTGTTATCCTCCAGCTCCTCCTTTATACGTACATTAAAACTCCCATACTGCCCGTACACCCCGGCATACAGTCCACGGAAACGACTGTCGCCCCACAACCACCAGCGCGGTTCTACCTCCAGACAGGTCATGCTGAACAGATTATACTGATCCCCTTTATTGTAAGGCATTGCATAGGCAAACGACACCTGCGCCGAGAAACGCTCCATAAAGTACACCTCCGCTGCCACATTCGCTACCGGCGAATACATCGACCCGTCGGGCAACAAACCGGCAAACAACAATGCATTCGTCTTTATCCCCAATCCGACAGTCCCCAGGAGGAAATGGCTGGCTGGTACAGATTTTGAGACAGACTTCGGCGCCGGTTCAGCCACAGTTTTCACCTTCTTCGTTCGGGGTTGCCCTGCTGTAGCCTTCTGCTTGCCGGACGGTTCCATATCTTCTTCGGAAGAACTTGAAACAACCGACTGCCGCTTCGTTACGACCGGATGTTTCTTTACTTCAACAATCACGCGGTTATCCAGATCGGTACGGGCATCGACATCGAGTTCAAACAGGTCGGGATCGTCCAGGCAGCAGCTTCCCGTCAGATACTCCTGCAAAAAGGTGGCCTGTCTCATCGCCAACTCGCGGGCGGCAGAGTCGTAGCGTTTTGAGACACTCTGAAGCGCTGTCAGTGAAACGGTATATTCGCCTGTTGACAGTTGGTGGCTGCAGTCCGACAGCAACGTGATCAGCTCTTCCAGATTATTGGCCGTTTGCAGCCGTTGGTGATTGATACGTTCCGTTCCTTTGATAAAATGGATAGTGTAGCTCTGTCCGGCAGCTGTAAAGGCCAACAAACAGAGTATAGCCAGCAGTCCGGAGAATCGTGTACGTTGTTTCATTTCCGTATATTATTTGATTGATTGTTGTTTCTTTTCATTGTTTCGCCAGGCTTTTCGCCAGATTGCACGCTCGCTGCAACGATATGGGTTCGGTAGCATCTATTCCGTAGTCGGCCAGACAGGGCAGTTCCAGTTGAATACCAGAGGGAAGAGCATCGAACGATGATGTATCGAGCGACGATAATACCCTTATATTCCGGTCATAGATATAGACCCAAAACACTTCTCTCCCATAATAAAGCCGTGCCAACAAACGTAGGGTCATCCCCGGTCGTGTAATGATAGAGGCCGGAATGACAGTCGCTTTCTTTTTACGCCGGGGCTGCATGACTTTTTTGACAGTCCTTGCAGCGGACGGACGGATAGTTTCCGGACGAGTAGTTTCCGGACTAACTGGAACATGTGCGGGTGGTGGTATAGATTCAGTTTGTAACAGGGATTCCTCCGTGTCCTCCGCATTGTTTGTGTCCTCCGTTTCGTCTGTGGTATCCGCATTGCTCACCTCATCCGATATCTCTTCAGCTACCCAGAAGCAGGTGTCCTCTTCGGCAGGTGGAACAGGCGGGGGATATTGAAAATCGGTTTCCTCCGGTACAGGCTGTTTCGTTTCCTGATTCCAGCTCGATACCCACAGGAAGCCGGCCAACAGCAAAAGGTTGGCTCCCAGCAGTACACCGCCCCAAAGCTTTATTCTCTGTTGTTCTTTCCGGATATAACTCAGTTCTTTGCTCTCTTTCCGGATGTTCTCCGAATTACGATCTTCTTCCCCCATCATTACGGTATGTTTTGCTATTAATACTATCAAATATCCTCAATCGTCCATACGATATTTCCTCCTGCCTCCGGTGTTGCCTTTATCCATAACGGATCAGCCTGGTATGCTTTTTTTGCTTGCGGATTTACTTTTAGCGTACGCTGTCCCGTAATATCCACCCCGCCGAACGTTTCCGCCGGATATTCGGCATCCAGCACCGGAACCACTCCCGTACGTCGGCTGGTTACTATCGACAGCTTCCGGCAATTATAAAAGGCCCTCCGACCGATCATCGCCAGTGTTGCAGGCAGGTCGACTTCCCTAAAGCCCGTATCTTCAAAGGCGCTGGCAGCAATAAACGTCACACCCGAAGGAACCTCCAGTTTGTCAACGCTGGTCGACAAACTCGACAGGCTCTCTTTGAACACCTCCACACCGATTTCCGTCAAACGGCAGTTCGACAGGTCCAGTCCCCCCAACGCCGCACACCTCATAAAGGCACGATCGCCCAACTCTCTCAGGGAAACCGGCAGCACCAGCATCCCTGTCAGGTTTTTGCAATTATAGAAAGCCTCCGCACCGATCGTTGTCAGCGACTCCGGTAAATCAAGCGTTCCCGCCAGATTATAACATTCGCTAAAAGCCCCTTCTCCTATCTGCGACAAATTCACCGGTAATGTCAGTTTTGTCAATGTATTGCATGCCCGGAAAGCATCCTTACCGATCGTTCGCAGGCCGGAAGCCCCTACCAGATCCAGATCGTTCGATTCGCTCTCGGTGAATGCACCGGCAAAGGCACGCTCACCGATCGATTGCAGGCTGGAAATAAAAATATTATCCATCTTCAATCCGGAACACCCTTCGAAAGCCCGGTCGCCGATAACCTGCAACACACGCGCCCCTGAATACTTGAGTTCTTTCAGGCGGCTACCTGCAAAGGCCGCATTTCCTACCGACAACAACCTTTCGGGTAATGTGATCTTCTGCAATGTACGGTTTCCTTCAAACGCACTCTCCGGCAGATTCACCATAGCGACACCGGCCAGGTTTATCTCTTCGACTGCCAGCTCTTTATTGCGCAACGTATTGATATCATCCGCATTGATCCCTTTCTGCGAAACCAAACGGATAGACTTATACCTATCCATCTTTGAGAAATCAATGAACGAAGCCAGTGTTCCCGGCCTGTTCAGTTCGATATAGGCTCCTTCGGTACCACTCTGGTTGATCCGGATCTCCACCGGCTCCTTATCTTCAGGTGCCAGGTGGATCACGGCGCTACGCTTGGCGGTCGCACTATTATCATCCACCCGGAAATGAAGTTTTCCGCCACTGGAATAAATATCATGTACCCAATTTGAAGGCTCTCCGGCATCATAGTCTATCGTTGCCCGAAAAGCGCCCAAATTCACCAGTACAGTTTCTATGACCACTCCCCCTTCCAGCAAATTATACAGGCGGGGAATAAGCTCCGTGTCCGTTACTTTGGCTGCCGCCTGTGTAACGGTAATGGTCGCTTCGACAGGTACGTCGCTCTGCAAGCGCAGGACGATCACGGCCGTACGCGCTTCCGGCCGGGTATTCTCTTCGACCTTAAACCGCAAAGTGCCACCCAGTTGTACACCGGTCGACCCGGTCAACCAGGGAGCGTCTTTCGGCAACTCCACTTCAAAAGGGCCGCTGGCTACCACCGGGATATCGAATGTCTCGCCTGCTACCGCCGCTTCGTACGACTTTATTTCGGGCAGAAGTACATTCTCCCGTCCCCGCTGTACCAGTGTAAAGGTATCGGTCAACAGGGCACCTGTACTTGAATCGTTTATTACCAGGCGTGCCTTGCGCGGCTCCGTCTTAGTGTTGGGTTGAAGCGTCAACCGGATACGCTCCTCCGTCGGCACCGCCTTGCTACGAGGCGGCATGGTAATCCACGAAGCTTTGTCGAGCAGACGCAACCCGTTCGATGTCGTATTCTTCATCAGGGAGAGTTCGTACCGTGTATCGGCGGCTCCCACCGTGTCGCGACTAATCACGAAATACTAGGCTCCGCGTCCGCCCTGCGTTACCGTTACTTTTGAGGAGAGCGTGCCGCTGCTGACAGTCACCGTCGCGGTACGTGCATCATAGGTCGGATTCTCATCGTAGGCCAGCAGCAGCTTCTCTTCTTTCACCGCCTTCGTGGCGGAAGGTTTCAACCAGGCGGCATCGCTCGCAACCTCATAGTCCGCCTTGTTGGTGGCAAGGGTGAACTCCACAGAGCCTGCCGGCCAGGCCACGACAGCCGAGTTGCGGTCCAGTCCCAGTACATCCTGCTGCGCCTGCGACACTTTGATTGTACTGATTTTATGGCCTACCTGTATATCCACCTGCGCGCTTCGTGCCACCGTCGACGTATTGGCGGCCGCCGTCAATGTCAGTTCGTAGGTGCCTGCTCCGCCGCTATCCAGCGAGACAGTCAGCCAGGAACCCGACGAAACAGCCGTCCAGGCATGGCTTGTCGTAACCTTTACCGTCTGCGCTCCGGTGACCTGTGCAAACGACAGGTTTTCCTTTCCCGCTTCAATGCGTGCTGAGTGAGGCAATTCCTCCTGGCACCCAGCCAGCAGCAAGGCGATCAGGAAGATCGTTGCTAGTCGTTTTATATGTTTCATTTCCGATTGATTGTTTTGAGAAGGTCTTTACCGGATTTAAAGCCTACCGTTGTGCGCCCGTAAAACATAGCCGGAGCACCGGTCTTGGGGTTACGTACCGGGCGTGCATTTTGTTTACGGGGAGAAAAGCGGCCGAAACCCAAAAATAAAATATCTTCTTCACGTGCCAGGATTTCGGTGGTGAGTGTAAAAAAATCGTTTACGAATTTGTACATTTCAGTTACCGGCCGGTCGGTACGCTTTGCCAGCTCATTAATAAATTCCGTCTTGTTCATAACTTTATATTTTATGCTATTTTTAAATGTTGTTCATCCAGGCTTCGAACTGTTCCCGATAGCTGTTTATTTCTTCGGGTACGGTTATTTCTATATATTCGTCTCCAACCAATGCGGTCATCCGGCCAGAAAGCGAGAACAGGCTAGCCGCCGGGAAATAGATATAGACAAACTTCACACCTTCGGAAGTACTGCCCCGTATCACTTCCAGCTCGGGAAAAAGCCAGGTAGCGAAATAAGCTGAGTAGCCAAAAGCCATCAGTCGATCTTCTTTCAGGTATAAAAAAATCCTGTCCGTATTGGTTCGTTCCTTTTCCAGAATGGTATCTATTCGGTTCATATTATTTGTCCTTCTGAGGTTAATAGTCTCTAACGCATCTATATTTATAAGAAAAGGTCTTTGCTGCGGAATCCGATTGCGGTGCAGCGGTTGTGAAATCCAGATACCAAGCCTCAACCGCCGTATTCTCCGTGGCGGTCCAATACGGGCTTGCGCTTAACTGTCCGCTGGAATAAATAACATCGATCCCTGCCTTGAACAACCACATCAGCATCATCTCCCGCTGCGTAGGCAAGCGCCAGCCACTGGGAAACTCGTCTGTCTTATAACTAGCACATCCACTTGTGATTGCTGTTCCGTCCTGGCCGAGGTTACTATTTGCCGATGCATTGATTCCCATGGCCGCTGCCCAGCTTACCTCTCCGTCTGGCCCGTCTACCGGAGCAATGATAAAGCGGAAAGGTACTTTGTCATTTACAGGGATATTCTCTCCGTTGCCTTTGTCATGAGTATGGCGGATGGTAGAGCCGTTTGTACCGTCTGCATTCTTTACCAGTAACTTCATGCCCAGAGGCCAAACGGCACTTTCAGACATACCGTAAGAGTAGAATACGGCGTAATTGCTGCCAGGATTGCCAGGGTTGGTCCCTATCAGCTTCTCTTTTCTTAATTCCTGTCCGAAGGCGGTTGCGGCCGGAAGCAGGCTAAGTATAACTGCTGCTATGAATAATCTATTTATCATATATTCTGCTTTAAGGTTCATATCGATACTTTTATTTTGCGGTGTTTCCGGGGAGTAAATCTTTAACACATCTCAGGTAATACAAACCAGATGGAGATTCTCCCTTACTTCGACCGGTCCATATCTTTGTTGCCCATACATCCGTAGCATCAGTAGAAGATGTCCAGTAAGTTGCATTATGCAATGTTTTGAGTGTGCTCGAACCGGATATGTAGATACCAAGCGACTGGCCGAATGAAGGCGTATACCATTCCAGGTTAGCGGAAGTTACCCCTACTCCGTTCAGGTCGATACATTTTTGTATTGCCGGATAGTCAGCTTTCTTATCAAACAGGTCCGTCGTATTCTTCTTTCCGTCCATAAGGCTATTGGCTAATAAGGGCATGGATTTACCATCAGCCAGCCATACTCCATTTCCACTACCTACATCCGATATATAGACTTCGATGCGATTTACGTATCGCCAGGTGACGGTAGTGCGCGTGGCACTAGACAAGTTGCCATACTGGTCATACCCTTGAAGCTTCCCCCCGAAGTAACCGGGGATGAACTTAATAACGCGCGAGTCGTCGTCGTTTTCGCCGGTTATGGTGATGTTGTAGGTGTATGCATAGTTGGGTGAGACGCTGTAATCGTCGGTAAAATTACTTCCCAGATGGATCTGGTAGACCACGGATTTACTGATTGTACCGCCAGTAGTCGGTTCGATTCCCATAATCTGCAGATAGGTCGAATTGAAAGGAGCGTTGGTTACCCGCTTCTCCGGGGTTGTAAACGGAACCCCATGATGGAGGTTGACCGGCAAATTCGCGGTGATGGTTGCTGCGTACGATGATGAGGCAGAAAACGATATATCACCCAATGCATACTTGCCATACTCGACAGCATCTCCGGGAAAAGCCGGCGTACGCCCTATCGCATGATAAAAACTCGTCTTAGGGATACTCGCAAACTGGTAGTTCCATACAGAATAACCTTTATCTTGCATCTTATCCCCCAGCTTAAGATTAACCGTCACCTTAGCTGTCGAGCGATAGAGCATAATGTCGGCCTGTGTATTTTCTTTTACAATAATGTCGGTACTTCCGGAAAGGACAGGACGGGAGCTACCGTCGGAAAGACTGAACAATGGGAAGTCCGGTTGACTAAAGTTGATTCCCATATTGTTAAAATACTCCAGGCTGCAACTTCCATCGGTCAGCAAACTATTAAAGGTCTCCAAATCAGCATTTGCTATTACGATAATCCTGTTCTTCTCTCCCGATGATAGAGCCAGCGTAACGGTTTTTACAGAGTTGCCTGAGTAAAAATCAGCCTTAGAGAGTGTGCTTACAGGCTCCGTACCGTCAAACTGAAACACCCAGAAGTTCTTAACTTCGTCCATATCGGCTGCCCGCGTTTCCGGAGTTTTCACCAGGCTTATCTCCATGCCTTTACATACCTCTGTGGAGCTAACGGTCTGGCTACCGGCTTTAGTGTCGGCATCGAGGGGCGATTGCAGGGGTTGTACGTTCAGCGATAAATTTACGGGTACGGACTTGCCACGCTTACCGCCATTAGCGGAAAGTGTGTCGGTATAGGTTTCGTCCGTGCAGGCTCCTAGCAGGAGGAGCAGACTTATTGTGTATAGGATTTGTTTCATGTTTGTATAATGGAATTATTTTTGGGGTTTGGGCTTGTTTTTATCTCTTACGCAACGCACGTAAAAAGATTCTTGTTTAGAAAATTTCTTTGGCCAATAATCCGCTCCGCCTTCTTTTACTTTTACTATAGCATAACATTCCGTAGCGCTAGCTTCCGTAGCACTCCAATACTCTTTGCCATTCATGAGATTGGTAGGATAATTCAACATATAGCATTCGCTAATTCTGGGTAACCGCCAGTCTGTATATCCTCCTTCCCTGAGCTCAGCGCATGCTTGTTTAGCCAGAAGGGTTCCTGTTTCTTCATCTTTCCATGAGATTTGCGCTCCCCCTGCTGCTAAGCTATTGGCAGCCTCTAAAACAGCTTGAAAAGGTTCTTCATTTACAGCCCCTCTATATCTATTACCCAACATGCCGCTTTGGGTCGTAATATTTCTGTACTCCCCGTTATTATTTTCGGCCACTTCTCCCAGATAAGTATGGTATCTATAATCGTTAGGGGCTAATTTTTTAGGAGTCACTTCAGCTTCCTGTGTCCAAAGATCAACAAAACTTAGTGCCTTGGGGGTCACATTCGCCGTCCCTTCTCCCAGCATTGTTTCTTTGATGGTGGCTGTCTGCCAACCGGATAGCGAGAGGTTCATGGCCGAGTTATTGTAAACGATGTGATAGGTGTTGTGCATGCCTTTCCGGAAACCGTAGAGAGTGGTGCTGCCAGAATTATCCTGATTCAGATGCGTTTGCGATAATGGGAAGGTGAGCACTTTTTCTTCCTCGGGAGTGTCAGCGCCAGCACTTTCGAGGGTCGTTACTTCGATCACGATATCGGAGTTCTTTATATCCGGACTCATAACAGGCGGAACAAGGAAATTGAATACAGCAGCTGAGGCGCCCGGTGCACCTTCCGTATCCAAAGCAATGGGCTGCGAACCCAGATCTATCTTCAGCGGTCCGGAAACGCTATTGACTATCTTACCTGTTTTCAGATTCAAATTTCCCTTATTTACAATCGTACCCTGCCCGGCATAGGCGTTTCCGATGTTTACGGCTTTCACTTTCACCGTGTTATTCGATGACAATTGCAACAAATTGATTGTCACCCAGCAGAAAGTGTGGGAGAATTTCAAGGGAATAGAACCCATTCCATCGGTTATGTTCTGCAGATCGGTAGGAGATGATAAATAAAGCAGGTCTGTCCAATCCTTCGGGTCCGTGCTGCTCAGGTCGAAAGGGACGGCGGTGGCGGTAGCATCCGCTGTCCACGGATAATAGCCTTTTATGATGATGTTTTCTCCGTTGTTTGCAGCCAGGGAGATGGAGGTCATACCCGTATTATCGGTATGGGTCCACGTTTGTTTGTTGCCGGACACCGTAAGTGTCGACTTCATATTATCACTCGAACCGTCAGCCAGGGCAGTTCCATCCTCGCGGGTGACGAACATACCGAATAGATGCTGCTTACCCTCGCTGAAGGCTTGTCCCGACGTAATCGTCGGCTGGGGTGGCTGCCCTGCTTTGGTGGAGGGGTTGTCGGAGATGGAGGCGGAAAAGCGCAGTTCGACTTTTGCCGCACCTTCCCCGCCTGCAGGCAACTCGCCATTGTCGCAGGCGGCGAGGTATATTCCCAGCGAGCATACGCCGATCATGGCGCATAGCCGGGTTGCTTTTTCTTTTATGGTCATATCTGTTTGCATATTTACGGTAGTTAGTTCTGTTTTCTTACTTGACGGACGCATCTTACTTTATAGGACTCCGATTTAGACACCAGCTTTATTTCCCCATCCCGGTTGACAGTATAGACCTTGTCGTTTTTTCCCTCGGAGCCAGTCCAATAAGTTTCGCCTGACTCGCCGAGCGAGGTAAAGCCTTTGGAACTGTTGATCGTTACTTTATTCATCCAGAGGAGCATCAGTTCCGAGAGCCGTGGCAGTCGCCAGTCGGACTGTCCCTGTCCGCGGTAGTCCCAGCAGACTTTTTTGGCATCGAGGATACGATCTTCTTTAGGAGCGTCCGCCCGTGTGCTTCGCCATACAACACCTTCAGATGCGTTGTCGGGGGCAATAATCAGTGTTGGGTAGGGGCCTTCCCTATCGAGCGCATCCTGCACATCCACATAGGTACCGCCGTTAGTCACTCCATTGAAGGTATTGTCACGGGCTTCCCCCATCATGCCGCTATAATTTAGAGGAATATACTTCATATTGCCATCATCCGTTTTAAAATGGTCTTTTTTCTTGAGGATAGTAAACGGTTTGCTAACTCCATTTTCAGACATATAATCTGCTACTACGGTCCCGTTTATCCCTTGGAAATTCAATCGCACGAACATATCCGGAGCGGGCGAGTCGAGGTCTTCAGTTTTCCAGTCGACAATATCGGCCGTAAAATCCAGTCCGACCGGCCTGCCCTTGTAGGCTGCCTCAGGAGTTGCGTATCCGGACTGGTTTACGTTGGTGATGGAGTAACGGTAGATATGGTTACGCAAGACATCGTGCAAGGGCACATTTGCCGCGTTGTACTTCTCGGTTGTGAAGTCGATGCGGTAGTAGTTAAGTTTACCCAGGTATGTGCCGCCGATGACGAGTGCCATGCGGTTCTCATGGTATCTATCGTAGACGGTTCCTCCTTTGAGAGTGACTTCGGGGAGGTATATTTCGGCTTTGCAAGAGGTATTGTTTGTTATAGTGTATTCTATGTTAGCACTCTGATCCCCGACCTGCGAAGGGGCGGTGACGGAGGGGATGTCGTTTACATCGTATCCAAAATTGCTTAAAACCGGTATGAGCATATACTTATTTTGAGGTTTGAATACGTAGATTTTTTGCAAATCGAAATTGACACCCCCTTTGTCCCATTCACCGCTTTCCTCCTTATAAGCTCCTACTCCCACGTCCACCCGGGCTACGGCACGCAGCAAGTTGGCGGAGAGTGGTGGCATACCTTCCGTTATTTCCAGTGCTTTGTCGGGGCTGTTACCGGCAAAGCCGAACATCGGTATCCCGTGTTCAGCAAATGCCGGTGCAGCCAACTCCCCACTAGTCAAAGCTGCTTGTACCCCCTCGTATGTCATGCCAATATTTACCAGTGGATAAGGGTTTAGGTTAGCGACCAGGAGCAGCTTCGTATCGGCTGCTCCTGATACGCTTCGACGGAGGCTGAAGCTGAATTGTCCACCGCCACCGCCGCTTACCGGTCTCCCGGTTGCATAGTACTTCAGAAAAAAGGCTCCAGTCTCATCCGCCTGGAACGCAAGTATATATAGGTCATGGATAGAGTTCTCCTGCGTGTCGGTCAACCCTGCTTTGGTGGTGGGGTTTTGCTCGCCTGCGGCGGGGCCTGCCGAGAGGGTGACTGTCATGAGTTCACCCTCTTCGACATCCGGTATTCGCTCATAGTTGCAAGCGCATAAGAAAAGGGCGGCGCACAGGGCGGCAGCCTTTCTTAGTTTCAACAGGTGTGAATGTGTCGTGTGCATATCTTGTTTGTTTTTTATCTGAATGATTCTTCTATATCTTCTATGTCTTACGGGTAAGTTACATCGACGTCGCTCGATATCCAGCCGGGCGGTTTTACCTCTGCGCTGCCGTCGGCATTGAAAGCGATCGTCAGCTTCAGCTCCTGGCCTGTCACGGGGACGAGGGGGCGCCGGGTGCTTGTTTGCGTAAGTTCTTTCAGCAGCATCCCGTTGTGATAGATGCCGACCTTTATCCCTTTGTCATCGGGCGGGGGGAAGACACGGAAAGAGGGGATGATGTATTCTTTGCGGGAGTTGAAGGAGCCTGTAACCCGGTGGATGGCAGAGCCTGCGGTGGTCCCTTCGAAGTCGATGCGGGCGGCCGTACGGCTCACCTCGACGGTGTAATCGCCGTCTGTCGTGCCGGTGGCTCTGGACAGTCCGCTGATCGTTATATGTATCGACGCCGTGGCGGGCCGCATTTCCATCGTGAAGGGGGCTCCGCGGGCGATCGTTTTGTTGTCTGTGTCGATGGCTCCCCTGAACAGGTCGGGAGGCGTGTTGAGGTATTGCGTTTCAGCCTTTACGGACGAAAGCGGTGTGAGGGCGAGATATGCTCCGTCGAGCAGGTCGCCTGGTTGCAGCGTCGGAAGCCTGAGGCTTTTGTCGTTGCTGTTACCCCATGCTATGTAGTGTAGGGGCCGGGGGGAAGGATAGTCGAGCGAGATGGTCTCGCCGATCGTGCCGGTGGCACGGTTGATCAGTTGTTGTTGGTCGTCAAATACAAACAGTTCTATCTCGCGGATGGCGTCGCCATCGGCAAGCGAAGTGCCGTGGAAGCTGAGCTTAAACTGCCTTTTGCCGGGCAGGCCATCCCTCCAGCAACCTGCGACCGTAAGGAAGAGCACGGCCAGGAACAGCAGCAACAGGTGTTGCAACCGCCACAGGGAGGAACCGGGATATGTGTGTTTGTTTTCGTTCATCTTATTCTTTATTTACAGATCGCGTATACCGGCTGTGATACCGGAGGGTGAGAGGAAGACCTGTCGGAAGCGCCATGACAGTATGTGCTTTCGACAGATCTTTTTTCAGAGGATATTATTCAAACGGTTTTTCTGTAGGTGCCGGATCCCACTCCGCCGGAGTCACCGTAACAGTTACATTCGCTTTGATATTCGGCTCATCCGGTTTATCTTCACCACCACCGGCGTTACCACCGGAAGTTCCCGGACGGAAGTCACCGCTGAATGACAAAGCTACATCGTAGGCTTTTCCTGCTTCGATGATACCCTTATCACCGGGTGCGAAGATTACGTTGAAATTTTTTAATGCATATACATCTTCAGGTATATCATCTCCATTAGCCTCTTTTTCTTTCCATTTAATCTGTACCGCAAGGATTGTCGGATTATCATCCTTGGTAGTAGAAGTCGGTTTATTCTCGAAAACATACCAGTGGGCCAGGTTTTCCACTGGTGTATTATCAACTATAGATGTAATAGCAAGTTTCTCCTCGAAATCTTTAACAATAGGAAGATTACTTGTTCCCCAAGCCTCCTCCCATGTTCCGTTTGCAAACGCCAGATCAGCAGTAGCAGGTAAATAAGTTGGGAAATAGTGAGATTTCGTCTGTACATTCAACAAATAGGCTTTTGTGAATACAAAATCCTTACCATCACCATATTCACCCTGTGCCTGATCTGTTACAGTGATACTTCTTAACGTGATTTTAGCAGCAATGTACTTCAATTCAACAGATGCTTCTGCAGTGAAAGGATCTGTAGGTATTCCACCGGGATTCATCTGTGAAACATCTCCTATGCCTGACATAAGAAGGTTGGTTTTTTCCTGAAAAGGAACCAAAGCTGGCGGCGTTCCGTCCTCGACTACCAGGTCTTGCAGTACAGCTTCAAGTTGAGCTCTGGTACTGACGTTGAGAGCTTTTCCTGTTCCGGTACGATCTTCTCCGATATTTGCAATCACCATTACCTGAGAGGCCGTAGTTCTTGTTTCCACGGTTGCCTTTTTATGTCCCGGATTCTGACCATCATCTGTTAAATCAGGTCCTGTAACAAATGTTCTGGAAACGATCTGGTCCGCACCATTCAGGAAGAATACGGTGATATCGGTGATCGTCTTCTCTTCCGTACCATCCGCTTCCGGAACGCCTGTCGCCTTTGTCATTTCACCGTTTCCAAGGGTGATGTCTACCAGCATCTTATCCCCTTCCTGCGGGCCGCCATGGGGGTCAATAAATTCTTGTCTTGAACAACTCGCTAATGCCGCTATCGCCAGCATCGACAGAAAAACTGTTTTCATTTTCATTTTTACTTTGCTTGATATTAATAATAGTGTAACTTAAAAAATACTCGATTACTTTTGAGTGACTCGCTCACTTCCTATTGAACGGGTCGCTCTCTTTCCTTTGAGCAGGCTGCTCAATTCATTCGATCTCCGGCCTGTCGCCACCACCGGGGGTATCGGGCACCTCGCCTACGACAAAGTTGTCCGGCATCGTTGCCGTGCGGGGCTCTTTCAGCAAAGTAGAACCGTTGCTGGTAAGCTGCGTGCAGAGTGTAACGCCCCAAACAGAGCCGTCGGCAGCCGTAGCAGGCAACACAAAGCCTACCTGCGTAGGGGTATTGGGGTAGAGCTTCGATGCGGGGAAGAAGAATGTTTCGCCGGAATCGCCGTCGGTACGACGGATAGTGACACCGATTTGTTCGCCTTCGCCGCCCACTTTGATATGTTTACCTTTAATGATACAAGTTTGTCCTGCACTAATCGGTACGCCTTCGCCACGGGCTGCGGCTTCGGGATTTTGTGCATCTTGCGCACTCACCACGGTAAATAGCTGCGGACCGCTGACCGATTTCTGTATTTCGACGTCGATTTCGGCATCGGCAAGTGCCTGGCGCATTTCCTGACTCATGGAGTAAGCGATGCCTAGTTTCAGGCGTTTGCGGTCTGGGGCCGACATGAGTTCGCTTTCGAGGAAAACACCCTGGGAGGTGGGGCGGAAATAGCCCAGCAGAGTCGTGATGCTATATCCGGAAGAGAGAAACCAGATCATACGGCGCAGGATCTGATCACCCGTACGGGCTATCTCTTCCACATCTTCCTGGCGGGTGCTGAGGGCAGCTACTTCGCTGGCAAGATCGTGCATATTCAGGCATTTCTGCAACTTGGGTTGCAGGTAACAATCGTTCGTAATATCCTGAGTAAGTGCCAAGTCAAGAGCTTTGAGCGTGAGCTTCGTCTTCTGAG
>Ga0137310_100515_pt1 | contig 25698 bp, 25 predicted proteins | sample NAcewiD2O_June_2_FD_97183 | JGI IMG/M metagenome (GOLD analysis project Ga0137310, IMG submission 97183) | Mouse cecal microbial communities from Vienna, Austria - N-Acetylglucosamine amended D2O_June | ecosystem: Host-associated > Mammals > Digestive system > Large intestine > Cecum | place...
TATGATGGTGCTGTACACGGCGGACATAGAGGAAGCGGAGACGGACCTGGAGCGGACAGCGTGCGGTATCCATGTGGAAGCGTCCTACCTGATGGGAGCGCCGTCAGAGGAGTGGCTGGAGCAAGTAAGGAAGGGAATTGATGAGAACGCTGTCACAGACGAGATAGTTACGCGCCTGGTGATTCTTCCATTGACGTACAAGGGAAAAGAGGCGAAACAGGAGGCGATTAAGGAATGTGTGGATCTGGCGAGACGGATACTGGATAAGTCTCGGGAGAGTTTCGCTTTGGCGGGAATTTTGAGTTTTACGGATAAAGTGATCAGTGATGAGACGAGGCAGTATGTGAAGGAGGTAATCGGAATGACACAGGTTGGGAAGATGTTGATGGATGAGGGAAGACGGGAAGGCAGACAAGAAGGCAGGGTGGAAGGAAGGCAGGAAGGAAGACTGGAAGGAAGACAGGAGACAGCAAGAAAGACGGCCAGAAATATGTTAAAAAGAGGTGACTCACCAGAGGCGATAGCGGAAGTGTTAGAGCTTCCGGTTGAGACAATTAAGGCGTGGGAGCAGGAAGCCCGCGCGGTGGTAGGATGAAAATGAGTTTGTGGGAGGCAATTTAGTAAGTGACTGTTAGAATCAATATTCTGTGAAACAGATGGCAGTTGTATCTGTTTGAGGTAGAACTGTTTGCGTGAGTGTTTGCGTAAATGGAGATCGGCATGAACAGGCCTCCTTTTTCCGGTATTTTTCGGGCGTTTACCAGTTCAAATCTGGTGGTCGCCTCTGAAAAGAATCACAGAAATGTGGTTCTTTTTTTCTTGGAAACACTGCTTAGAATCGGTGTTTGCGGTCTTTGGCGGCGTTGTGTCTAACACTTTATCGGATTAAATAAAAAGCCGCCAGAGACTGACAGAAAACAATGAAAATCGTAAAATAGGTCACCTCGACCTGTTGGAGCGGCTGAAAGCCGCACCAGATAAAGTTAAGTCAAATCTGAATCCATAGAACAGGATTGATTTTTACCCTTCTGCTCATATATGACTTTTTTGGGGTGATATTATAAATATCTCGGCAAAACACAAACATAACCTTTGACCTGGTCTATTGGGCAGGGCCGCAAAAAAGGGAGGAGAAAATGTACCAGGCTGTTGAGAACGGGCTTGGTTTGGAGAATCCACAGTATCGGGCTGTGGTCAAAAGGAGGTCTGGTGAGGATTATTTAAAAGCAGTGCTGATACTTAACAAGAAAGTGGGCATGGCGCGTTTGGTTGACCTTGCTCGGCACATGGGATATTCGAAGCCGAGTATCAGCCATGCGGTAAGTATTTTGTGAAAGGGCGGATTTCTCGTGAAGGATGTCGGCTGATTTTTGCGTTTGACTGATCTGGGGCAGGAAATTGCTGAAAAATATTAAGATATCTTGACAATTCCCGGAAGCACTCTTTTCAGCCAGTGGAAAATATGCTAAAATATACGTTATTTAACGAAAGAAGGCTAATTTTCCATGAATAGAGTCCGAGGAGACAAGGGAATCTCATATATAAATTTGCTTTTTGGTGTGGCGGCCCTGGGGGCTTTTGTCCTCTCCGGGTGTGACAGTGCCGCTTATCGGGGACAGATCCAGCAGCCCACGGAGTCTCAGCAGCTGAATATCGTAACAGATGAAAGTCCTTCTCAGGAGGAGGTTCTGGATGGGGTGGGGCGGATCACTCCGGAGGGGCCGGAATACGACATTTTGAAGGATCTGCCTGTGCCGGAGACAGAGCCCGCGCCGGAGTATTACCGGATCGGACTGGAGCATGAGAATGTGGCAAAGCTTCAGCAGCGTCTCATGGAGCTTGGATTTATGGACAATGATGAGCCTACGGAATACTATGGCAGTGTGACTCAGGCGGCGGTAAAAACTTTCCAGCGTCAAAATAACCTGGCTCAGGATGGCATCATCGGCCCGTCTACCTGGGAGGCGATCATGGATCCGTCGGCCAAGTATTATGCCACTCAAAGCGGGGATCAGGGAGAGGATATCCAGAGGATCCAGAGCCGTCTCTATGAACTGGGATACTTGGCCACAGAGGATTTAGTCACAGGAAATTTTGGGGACAAGACCGTGGAGGCGGTGAAAAAGCTGCAGGAGGTCAATGATCTTGAGCAGGATGGCAAGGTGGGACGCCAGACCATGAACCTGCTCTACAGTGACCAGATCAAGCCTAATCTTCTTGCCTACGGGGACAGGAGCGAGGTGGTGCAGGTGGCCCAGGAGCGGCTTAAGGAGCTTGGATATCTGACAACGGACCCTGATGGGGCTTATGGCCTGGATACGTCAATCGCGCTGAAGCAGTTTCAGTCGCGAAATGACCTGGTGGTGGATGGCTACCTGGGGCCTTCTACCAGGTTGACCCTCAACAGCCCTGAGGCAGTGCCAAACGGCCTTTCCCTTGGAGATCAGGGGGACAGCGTGGAGAGGGTGCAGGAGCTTCTCAGCAAGTACGGTTACCTGTCCTCCGCCAATGTAACAGGTTATTTTGGGGAGGTCACGGAGAACGCGGTGAAGAGCTTTCAGAAAAACAACTACCTGTCCAGCGACGGGTCAGTGGGGATGCAGACCATGGCAAAGCTGACAGGCACCGATGTGCGGCGTTCCACAAACGGCCCGGCCACAGGAGGGTCCGGCAGCTCCGGCGGTAAGACAGGCAGCGGCTCATCTGGCGGCAGCTCAAAGAGCGGGTCAGGAGGAGCGAGCACTCTGATCTCCATCGCCAGCTCCAAACTGGGATGTCCCTATGTTTACGGAGCCAAGGGCCCAAATTCCTTTGACTGTTCCGGCTTTGTGTACTGGTGCTTAAACCAGGCAGGCGTGCGTCAGAGCTATATCACCTCTTCCGGCTGGCGGAGCGTGGGAAAATACACAAAGGTTTCCAGCTTTAACAATCTCCAGGCCGGAGACATTATCGTGGTCAGCGGCCATGTGGGCATTGTGGCAGGGGGGGGAACCGTTATCGACGCGTCCTCCAGCAACGGCAAGGTGGTCCACAGGTCTTTAAGCTCCTGGTGGAGAAATAACTTTATCTGTGGTTGGAGGATATTCGGATAACAGCCGCGTAAAAATAACTCTTTACAACACAGGATAATGGTATTATAATAGGCCATAGATAAATCAATAAAGATCTTCAGGGCAGGGTGCAAGTCCCTACCGGCGGTAAAGCCCGCGAGCCGAAAGGCAGATCCGGTGAGATTCCGGGGCCGACAGTACAGTCTGGATGGAAGAAGATGATCAGGATAGCGGTAATATTTGCCGCGGAATCAGGATATAGGCTCTGAGATGGGATGTTTTCCCGTTTCAGAGCTTTTTACATCTCAGGGAGTTTTCCCCATTTTCCCCATGACACCAAATCTATGCCTCTGGAGAGCGGAGGACAGCGGATGACAGACAAAGACTATATGGAGAGAGCCATTTCCCTGGCCGGGAAAGGGAGAGGCTGGACCAACCCCAATCCCATGGTGGGGGCGGTGATCGTAAAAGACGGAAAGATTATCGGAGAAGGGTATCATGCCAGGTGCGGAGAACTCCACGCGGAGCGCGATGCCATAGGCAGACTGACCCAGAGCGGGGAGGGGGCGGATCTTTATGTGACTTTGGAACCATGCTGTCACTACGGGAGAACGCCGCCCTGCACCCAGGCCATCCTGGAACAGAAGATTGCCAGGGTCGTAATCGGTTCGAGAGATCCCAACCCCAAGGTGGCTGGAAAGGGGATTGCTATACTGAGGCAGGCAGGCGTGGAGGTGGTGGAGGATTTTATGAGAGAAGAATGCGACCAGCTGAACCCTGTGTTTTTTCACTACATTACCACCAAAACTCCCTATGTGGTCATGAAGTATGCCATGACCGCGGACGGAAAGATTGCCACCAGGACAGGGGCCTCCCGATGGATCACCGGAGAGGAGTCCAGGGCCATGGTTCACCAGATGCGGCATGATTATATGGGGATCATGGCAGGTATTGGAACCGTGTTGGCGGATGATCCCATGCTGAATGTCCGCCTGGAAGGGAAAAAAAGTCCTGTGCGGATCATCTGTGACAGCTGCCTGAGAATTCCGGAGGACAGCCGGATCTGCCGCACCGCCGGAGAGTACCGGACCCTGGCGGTCTGCGGGAAAATGACCAGGGAGATGGAGGAAAAGGCTTCCAGGCTTAAGGGCATGGGGTTGGAGATTGTCTCTCTGCCTGACAGTAAGGGACAGGTGGATTTAAGGCGGCTCATGGAATATCTTGGCGGTCAGGGGCTGGACAGCATCCTGCTGGAAGGGGGAGCGGACCTAAATGACAGCGCCCTGAGAGCCGGAATCGTCCAGGAGGTGAAGGTGTTTATGGCCCCCAAGATTTTCGGGGGAGCCCAGGCCAGGTCCGGGGTGGAAGGGGTTGGAGTGGAAACCCCGGAGCAGGCCATAGGGCTGAAGCTTGAGAAAATTTCCCGGATCGGGGAGGATATCCTGATGGAGTATAAGGTTGAGCCTTTACGGGCCTGACGGCAGATATTCTGCCCCGCGGGGAAGGCTGATACATGTAATGGAATAAATGAGAAAGGGGAGGTGAGGATCTGGATGTTTACAGGGATCATAGAGGAGACAGGCAGGATCCGGTCCGTGTCTCTGACAGGCGGTTCCGGGAAAATTTCCATAGAAGCGGCGAAGGTTCTGGAAGGCACCAGGATCGGGGACAGCATCGCGGTCAACGGGGTCTGTCTGACCGTGGTATCTCTTGAGAGAGACGGCTTTACGGCAGATATTATGGCGGAGACTCTGCGGCGCTGCGATTTAGGGCAGCTTCACAGGGGAGACCGGGTCAATCTGGAGAGAGCCATGGCCGCGGACGGAAGGTTCGGAGGCCACATAGTATCCGGCCATATCGACGGCACAGGGGTTATCAAAAGCTACAGGAGGGAGGAAAACGCGGTCTGGATCACCGTGGAGGCGGACCAAAGTCTCCTCAGGCTCATCGTGGAAAAAGGCTCTGTGTGCGTTGACGGTGTCAGCCTGACGGTGGCAGCGGTGTCAGACCATGATTTTCAGGTATCAGTAATACCCCACACAGGGGAGGAGACTACCCTGCTGAAAAAAGGACCTGGAGGAAAAGTGAACCTGGAAAATGACGTGGTGGGGAAATATGTGGAGAGGCTCCTGGGGGCTTACGGGAGAATGGCCAACCATGACCGCGGGGAAGAAGAACCGCCGTCAAGCGGGATCACCATGGAATTTTTGCGGGAATATCTGTAGCTGGCCCATTGATTTGGATATTGATTGTCTATAAAGAGAAGGAGCAGAGATTAATGAGTGAAGTTTACAATACCATTGAGGAGGCCCTTGACGACTTGAGGGCCGGAAAAATGATCCTGGTGACCGATGACCCGGACCGGGAAAATGAGGGGGATCTGATCTGCGGGGCCAGGTTTGCCACACAGGACAATATTAATTTTATGGCGTGTCACGCCAAGGGACTGATCTGCACGCCTATGAGCGGGGCTCTGGCCTCCAGGCTGGGGCTTCCCCCCATGGTGGCGGAGAATACCGACAACCACAGCACCGCGTTTACGGTGTCCATTGATCATGTGGATACGGACACAGGGATCTCAGCGGCAGAGAGATCCTTTACCATTATGAAATGCGTGGACGAAACCACCAGGCCGGAGGAGCTCAGAAGGCCCGGCCACGTATTTCCCTTGATCGCCAGAAAGGGCGGGGTTCTTGTGCGGGGCGGACACACAGAAGCCACGGTGGATCTCATGCGTCTCGCGGGACTTGAGGAGTGCGGCGTGTGCTGTGAGATCATGGAAGACGACGGCACCATGATGAGGACTCCCCGCCTGTGGAACTTAGCCAGAGAGTACGGGCTGAAATTCATTACCATCAAGGACTTGCAGAATTACTGCCGTATCCACGAAAAGCATGTGGCGCGGGAGGCCTGTGCCGACATGCCCACCAAATACGGTCATTTTCAGATATACGGGTATGTCAATGACATCACGGGCGAGCACCATGTGGCTTTGGTGAAAGGAGATATCGGCGACGGGGAAGGGATTTTGTGCAGGGTGCATTCCGAGTGCCTTACAGGAGACACCTTTGGTTCCCTGCGGTGCGACTGCGGCAGCCAGCTCCAGACAGCCATGGGGATGGTGGAGGAGGAAGGACGGGGCGTCATCCTGTATATGCGCCAGGAGGGGCGGGGAATCGGCCTGATCAACAAGCTGAAGGCCTATACGCTTCAGGAGCAGGGCATGGACACCGTGGAGGCCAATATAAGTCTTGGATTTGCGCCAGATCTTCGGGAATACTGGGTGGGAGCCCAGATTCTGTCAGACCTGGGAGTGAAATCCCTGCGTCTTCTCACCAACAACCCGGAGAAGGTTTACGGGTTGGGGGGATTTGGCCTGACCATTTTGGAGCGGGTGCCTATTGAGATCCCTCCTCAGCAGTATGACGCTTATTACATGAAGACAAAGCAGGAGAAAATGGGCCATATCTTTGAGAAGATCCGGGTATGAGAAAAATAATCAGGAGGAAAATTATATGAGAGAGATCAATGTGCTGGAAGGAAAGGTAGTAGCCCCGGAGGGGCTTAAGGTGGGGATCGTGGCCGCCAGATTTAATGAGATCATTGTGAACAAGCTGCTGGGAGGCGCTGTGGACGGTCTGGTCCGCCACGGGGTTGAGGAGGACAACATCACGGCGGCCTGGGTGCCGGGCGCGTTTGAGATTCCGGTAGCGGCTGCCAGGATGGCCAAATCCGGCAAATATGATGCGGTGATCTGTGTAGGCGCTGTCATCCGGGGGGATACCACCCACTACGACTATGTGTGCAATGAGGTGTCCAAGGGAGTGGCCCAGGTGGGACTGTCCACAGGGGTTCCGGTGTTGTTTGGGGTCATCACCACCGAGAATATCGAGCAGGCCATCGCCAGGGCAGGGAGCAAGGCAGGCAACAAGGGCTATGACTGTGCCCTGTCTGCCATTGAGATGGTGAATCTGTTGAGACAGATGTAAGTATTATTATTACAGCTTGACCTGAAATTTTAATAAAAATCCCCCTACCTTTTTCCTGTCTTCCGTTGTATACTGTTTCTATATGCAGAGGAAGGAAGTATTTTTATGCAGACTATTTTGGTATGTGATGACGATAAACAGATCGTGGAAGCTATCGATATCTATCTGACAGGGGAAGGGTTTCAGGTGATCAAGGCTTATGACGGCTTTGAGGCCCTGGAGCTTCTGGAGGTAAACCAGGTGGATTTGATGATCGTGGACGTGATGATGCCTGGGCTGGACGGCATAAGGACTACTTTGAAGGTGCGGGAGAACAGCAGCATACCGATTATCATCCTGTCTGCCAAGTCAGAGGACAATGACAAGATCCTGGGGCTGAACATAGGGGCTGACGATTATATCACAAAGCCGTTTAACCCACTGGAGCTGGTGGCCAGGGTCAAGTCCCATATCCGCCGTTATACCCAGCTTGGCAATTTGTCCCAGCAGAACGCGGAGAATGTGTACAAGTGCGGTGGGCTTCTGATCCACGACGACAACAAAGAGGTATTTGTGGATGGAGATCCCATTAAGCTGACCCCCATTGAGTATAATATCCTTCTGCTTCTGGTGAAAAACGCGGGAAAGGTATTTTCCATCGACGAGATCTATGAGCAGATCTGGAACGAGGAGGCCATTGGAGCGGACAACACCGTAGCGGTACATATCCGGCACATTCGGGAAAAGATTGAGATCAATCCCAGGGAGCCCCGCTATCTCAAGGTGGTGTGGGGAGTGGGCTACAAGATCGAGAAGCAGTAGGAGCTGTCTATGAAGAAAGACATCTGGCCGGTAAGTTTAAAAAAACAGTTTTTACTGCTTCTCCACGCCGCTTTTCTCATGCTGTTTCTCTGGGGGATTTCCTTTATCTATTTTAATGAAAATTATGGAAGGGGAATCAGGTGGATCAGGGAGGAGTCCTACGCGGACACACTCCCGTTTACGGAGCAGCTGGAAGCGGATGTGGAGATGATCTTTAAATATGTGAAATACAAGGACCTGTTTGAGACAGACGGGAAACTGGACTACAATAAAGACATGGTCTGCGTCACATTCAGTTCTGGAAAATCCATGATCTATACCCTCAATGATATGATCCGGGAGGCAAAGAGCCGGGGATATTACCTGACAGACACTTTTGAGGTGGCGGGAGGCCCCGCGGTCCATGAGAGGGATACGCAGAACGCCGCGATTCCCCTTATTGAGTGGAAGACCTATGACCCCCATGCCTCCGAGCACTATACGGAACCAGGGGATGCCTACGCGACCAGGGAAGAACTGGCGGTTGAGGTTTTGACTATTTTGGGGGAATATTATCAGATTCAGTACAACTACATGGACCGCCCTTCCAACCTGTATTTCCGGGTATCTTATATGGATGGGATGGGGCAGGAGCGTCTTTACACCAACGCTGAACAGTACCTTGTGGAGGACTTAATGGGGTTTGGACGTTACCTGTACCTGTCCGGCGACTCGATTTTGATTGATACGAATTTAAAGTATATTCCCGGGAATATTACCTCTGAACTGGAAAATTATAACCTGTACGGCAACAATGATTACTATATTGTTCTGGGGCTAAACACAAGATATCCCAACACGGACCCTTATTCCAGAGCCCACGACGCCTACACCAGGGTCAGGGTAAACTACATTACCGGCCTGCTTTTGTTTGCCATTGGCGCGGCGGGACTTCTGGTGACTTTGGCCTGTTTGAGCTACCTGTCCGGCTATGAGACCCTGGACCGCTCTGTTGTGGCTCTGGCGCATTTTGACGGGATCCCCGTGGAGTGCGGCGTTGTCCTGTGTCTGTTGTGCCTGTGGTTTTGTCATGTGGTGACAGGCAAGGCGGGGGGGAAGCTCGCCAACCTGCTTCTGGATGAGAGGCACAGGAACTTTTTTGTGGTCATAACCCGGTGGACAACCGCTTACCTGGTAGGCCTTGTGGAGGGCTTCAGCCTTCTGAGACAGTACAAGGCCCGGGTCCTGTGGCACAACTCACTGGCCTGCCGAGGCTGGCGCTGGTGTGTCGCCGCGTTGAACAATGCCTCATTTCCTGTGGAGATGACCGCCTGTTTTCTCGGGTATCTGGGGGGGAACGGGGCACTTATCTATGCCATCTATTATCTGTATGGGAATCGGGAGCTTCTCCCCGTGCCTTTTGTGTACCTGATCCCGGCCGCGGTTCTGGTGTTTTTCCAGGTGTGGACCTTTCTGCTGCTGTACCGCCGGTCCGCTGAGACAGAAAAGATCTCTTACGCCATTTTCAAAATGTCAGAGGGAGACACCAGCTACAAGATCGATACCTTGGGATTTTCCGGAAAAGGCGCGGGGCTGGCCCAGACCCTGAACAATTTGGGAGACGGGCTGGAGACGGCTCTTCAGGAAAAGGTAAAGAGCGAGCGCCTCAAGGCGGACCTGATCACCAATGTGTCCCATGACATCAAGACGCCTCTCACCTCTATTATCAATTATGTGGATCTTTTGAAACGGGAAAAGCTCCCAGATGAAAAGATCCAGCGGTATCTGGAGGTTCTTGATCAGAAATCCCAGCGCCTTAAGACCCTTACCGAGGACCTTGTGGAAGCGTCAAAAGCCAGTTCAGGAAATTTAAAGCTTGAGATGGCAAACATCGACCTGGTGGAAATGATTCACCAGACCAACGGGGAATTTGAGGAGAAATTCGGACTCCGCCATCTGGAGCTGGTGGCCTCCCTTCCCCCGGAGACCATCCTCATTGCCGCTGACGGAAGGCGGCTGTGGAGGGTGCTGGAAAATCTGTACAACAATACCTTCAAATACGCCATGGAGCACAGCCGGGTGTACGTGGACCTGGAGAAGAAAAACGGGTACGCGTATTTTACCATAAAAAATGTGTCCCAAAATCCCCTGAACATCAACGCGGACGAGCTGACAGAGCGATTTGTCCGGGGGGATGTGGCCAGGACAACCGATGGAAGCGGCTTGGGACTCTCCATCGCGAAGAGCCTTACCCTGCTTCAGGGAGGCACCTTTGATTTGTACATTGACGGAGACTTATTCAAAGCCCAGGTGGGCTTTCCGGTGCTGTCAGACTGAAAGCGGCTGAGGGGGCACCGGGAAAGCTGGTTTGTCCATGGGCTATGAGAAACCAAAACAGCCCCGGATCTGTGGCAGGACAGTTTCCGGGGCTTTGTCTGTCTATATGGCGGGCCGGGTCAGAACCGGAAGATGGCGGTTCCGTAGGCGGCAAGAGGGTACGCGAAGGAGAACGGCTGTCCGTCGCACTCGGACTTGGTGGAGCGGTAGATTACCTTGTCATCCCCTGGCTTATAAAGGCCATGGGTCTGGTCTAACAGCAGGGAGAAGCTGCCTCTCTTGGGGACACCTACCCGATAGTCAGGTCTGGCCACGGGGGTGAAGTTGCAGATAAACAGCAGATTCTGCTTGCCTGTTGGATTGCGGCGGATAAAGCTGAAGATGCTGCGGTCCCCGTCATTGGCGTTGATCCACTGGAAGCCATCCCAGTCATAGTCTAAGCTGTACATGGATGGATATTTTTTGTACAGGTGGAGCAGGTCCCGGAAATAATTCTGAAGGTCCTTGTGGAGCGGTTCCTCGGCCAGATACCAGTCTAAGGAGACCTTCTCATCCCACTCGTGGAGCTGTCCGAAATCTTGTCCCATGAACAGAAGCTTCTTGCCCGGATGGCCCATCATGAAAGTGTAGCCCACCTTTAAGTTGGCGAACTTATCATCGTCAAGGCCCGGCATCTTGTTGATCATGGAGCATTTTAAGTGAACCACCTCGTCGTGGGACAGAACCAGGATAAAGTTCTCGCTGGTGGCGTAGGTCATGCCGAATGTCATCTTGTTGTGGTTGAATTTGCGGAAATAGGGGTCAAGCTTCATGTACTCCAAAAAGTCGTGCATCCAGCCCATATTCCACTTGAATTTAAAGCCCAGTCCTCCGTCCTCCGGCGTGCCCGTGACCAAAGGCCACGCGGTGGATTCCTCGGCAATGATCATGGCCCCTTCACAGCGCTTTTCCACAATGCTGTTGAGGTGCTTGAAAAACTCAATGGCTTCTAAATTCTTGTTCTCCCCGTACTTGTTGGGAAGCCAGTTGCCGCCGGAGCGTCCGTAGTCCAAATACAGCATGGATGCCACGGCATCCACCCGAAGGCCGTCGATGTGGTACTGTTCGATCCAGTAAAGGGCATTGGAGATAAGGAAATTGGATACCTCGTGCTTCTCGTAATCAAACACCTTGGTGCCCCAGTCCGGGTGCTCTCCCTTCCTGGAGTCCGCGTATTCGTACACCGGCTGGCCGTCAAAATCCGCAAGCCCGTGGGCATCTCTGGGGAAATGGGCGGGAACCCAGTCCAGGATGACGCCGATGCCCTTCTTGTGCATGTAGTTGACAAAATACATAAAGTCCTTGGCGGTCCCATAGCGGGAAGTGGGGGCGTAGTAGCCGGTAACCTGGTAGCCCCAGGAGCCGTCAAATGGATGCTCCGCTATGCCCATGAGCTCCACATGGGTGTAGCCCATATCCTTCACATAGTCTGCCAGCTCGTGGGCTGCCTCTATGTAGGTGTAGAACCCGTCCTTTTCTTCCCGGTTCTGCTTTTTCCAGGAGCCTAAGTGTACCTCATAGATGGACAGAGGGGAGGTGAGAAGATCGGTCTCCTTTCTCTTGCGCATCCAGGCGTCGTCTTTCCAGGCAAAGCCGGAAATGTCAGCGGTTACAGACGCGGTTCCCGGGCGGTATTCCGCCTCAAAGGCATAGGGGTCTGCCTTGAACAGTACTTTCCCCTCCTGTGTGGTGATGGCGTATTTGTACAGCTGTCCTGTGCCCAGGCCCGGGACAAAGGCTTCATAGATGCCGGATGTGCCCAGGGCCTCCATGGGTGTGGCGTCGGGATTCCACTCATTGAAATCCCCCACAACGCTGACCGCCTGGGCGTGAGGGGCCCAGACAGCAAAGTACATGCCCTCTTTCCTGCGGTAGGTTTTTGGATGCGCGCCTAACTTTTCATAGATCTCATAGTGGGTTCCCTCCCCGAAGAGATACCGGTCAGTCTCAGTGATAAACCCGGTCCCTGGTTCCTTTTTGCTACGTGCCATAAAGTTTTACCTCCGTAAGTTTTGTGCCATGCCCGACCAGCCCCCCGGCTGTGTTGTCAGGCATTACCGCGCCTCTGCCTCCAGGTTTTTAAAACTGCGCAGGAGAAACTGATACCGCAGCTGTGCCGCGTTCAGTTCATAGATGTAGCAGTCGATGAGCGTAGGGTCCACCACCTGTTCAAAATGATTCCTGGCCGAATCAATGCTGTGCCGCGTCTGCTCGATCTCTGCCCGAAGGGCCTGCCGTTCCCTGAATCTGGTGAGAGCGGCGCTTAATTTCTTTCCATGTCTCATATCGTCATCTCCCAAAATTTGATACAGGTATTATCCGCGGAAATGGAATTTTTATACATGGAATCTGCCTCTATTTTACCATTTTACCAGGAGATGGTCAACAGTTACGTTCGCGGGCCCGGCGGGAAACTAAAAAAAGTCCTTGACATTTTCCCGGACAAGGTGCATAATAAACTAACAGTCAGCACAATTCATAAGTGCTTAAGCATATTACTCAGGTTATACCGCTCATTTCGAGCAGAGTTTCCGGTGATGTTACGCAGAGGAAGACAGGGGGGTGGAGTGTTTATTTTTTTAAAAACAGGGCTTTTGGCAGTGGTGTTGCTGGGAGGCGCCTTGTATGATATCAGGGAACAGAGGATTCCCAACTGGTGGTGCGCCTGCGGCTGTGTATTGGGCCTGTGGCTCACATGGCGTTTGGCTCCGGCAGGACAGGGAGCGGGGCAGGCGGTTCTTTACATAATCCGGCTTCTTGCCGTGACCGCCATATGGTTTCCCCTGTTCCGTCTGAGGATGATAGGGGCCGGGGATGTGAAGCTGATGGCGCTGATGGCCGGGTATCTGGGCTTTGCGGTCAGCGCGGGTGTTATATTGTATGGATTTTTCATTGGAGCCATTCTGGCTTTTCTGAAAATGCTGGTATACAGGAATCTATATCAGCGTCTGAATTATTTTTTCGCCTACATCAGGCGGTTGTTCCAGACAAGAGAGGCGGTGCCTTACTATCAGGCGTCGAGAGATGGAAAAGAGGCGGTGATCCCGCTGGGTCTGTGCCTTCTGGGAGGCTGTGTGTGGTATGTGGTCAGGGGTATTCTGTGCTGACTTGTTCCGGACCGCGTCACACACAAAAAACCAGGAACGCCGGACCCGGGGCAGGGTCCGGGCCATAGAAAGGAGGCGTCATGGACAAGATTATGGCAGTCTACGACGTAGATGCCAGCTATGCGCGGCGGTTTGCCGATGTGGTGAACCAGAAAGAGAAGGTGCCCTTCACAGTGGTACCCTTTACCTCCTTGGAGGAGTTGAAGAAATATGCCCGTCATCACCCGATTGAGATTCTTCTGGTGAGCGGCGGGAGCCCCGCGAAGGCGGCAGAGGAAGTTGGAGCCAAGGCGGTGGTCACCCTGGCGGAGGGGGAGGTAGTACCCGCGGCCGAGGATCACCCAAGTGTCTACAAGTACCAGTCCGCGGACAGCGTGATCCGGGAGGTCATGGCCCACTACTGCGAGAAGCCCCAGCCCCTCCTTGTGGCAGTGGGAAAGAGGGCCAAGGTCATTGGCATCTATTCGCCGGTGAGCCGGTGTTTAAAGACCTCCCTGGCACTGACTATGGGTCAGCAGTTGGCAAGGGAGGGGAAGGTACTCTATGTGGGCTTTGAGCCTTTTGCCGGATTTACCAGGCTGCTGGAGGGAGAGTGCAGGGCGGATCTGTCGGATGTGCTGTATTTTTTCCGTCAGGATGATTTTGGAGTAATGCGCCTTCGGAGCATGGTCTACACATGGAAGGACATGGACTACATCCCGCCGGTAAAATACCCGGAGGATTTGGAGCAGCTGACCGGGGAAGAGGCGGCTCTTCTGGTGGAACAGATCGCGGTGGAGTGCGGATATGGGCACCTGGTGGTGGACATGGGACAGACCATCTGCGGTATCCTTCCGGTTCTGGATAACTGCGACGTGATTTTTATGCCGGTTAAAGAGGACTGCGTTTCAGCGGCCAAGCTGGAGGAATTTGAAAAATATCTGCAAGTGTCTAAAAGGGAGGACCTAAAGGACCGGATCCGCAGGGTAAAGCTTCCCTATCACAGCAATTTTGGCAGAGTGGATTCCTATATGGAGCAGCTTTTGTGGGGAGAGCTAGGGGACTATGTGCGGAATCTGTTAAAGGGGGTGCCCTGGAAATGAGTGTAAAGAGAGGCGAAGCAGAGCCCAAAAGACTGGCTTCCAAAAAGGATAACAGCCAGAGACGGCACCGGGGCAGAACTTACGGAGGAAAAAGGGCAGGAGGGAAAAATCAGTGGGAAACCAGGCGGAAGGGGATCCGGGAAGAGCTTCGGGAAAAGATCCGGCAGGAGGTCAGCGGAAGCCGGGACATCAGTGACAGTGAGCTGTATGAGCGCATTGACCGTCTGATCATGGAGAGGGGGGAGGAAGACTACCTTCCGCTGAAAGAGCGGATAGAGCTGAGAGCGGCTCTGTTTAACTCCTTCCGCAAGCTGGATATTTTGCAGCAGCTTATTGACGACCCGGATATCACGGAGGTGATGATCAATGGCCCAAGGCGGGTTTTTGTGGAGAGAAAGGGGGCCATGGAGCTGTGGGATCAGGAATTTGAATCCTTAGAGCAGTTGGAGGATATGATCCAGCAGATGGTCAGCCTGGTGAACCGTACGGTCAATGTGGCGTCGCCTATTGCCGACGCCCGCCTTCCTGACGGCTCCAGAGTCCATGTGGTGCTGCCGCCGATTGCCTTAGACGGACCTGTGGTGACCATCCGGAAATTTCCAAGGCAGATCACCATGGACATGCTCATCCAGTCGGGGACAGTGAGTCTGGAGGCAGCCCAGTTTCTCAAAAGGCTGGTAAAGGCCGGGTACAACATCTTCATCAGCGGGGGAACCAATTCCGGCAAGACCACTTTTTTGAACGCGCTGTCCGCTTATATTCCCCAGGATGAGAGGGTGATCACCATCGAGGACTCGGCGGAACTGCAGATTCAGCAGGTAAAGAACTTAGTCCGCCTGGAAACCAGGACAGCCAATTCCCAGGGGGAGGGGGTTATTGGCATCGGGGATCTCATACGGGCATCTCTTCGTATGAATCCGGACAGGATCATTGTGGGCGAGGTCAGGGGGAAAGAGGCCTTGGAGCTATTGAACAGCTTTAACACTGGCCACGACGGCGGCTTAAGCAGCGCCCACGCCAACAGCCCAAAGGATATGCTGGCCCGTTTGGAGACCATGGTTCTCATGGGGGCGGACCTGCCCCTGGCGGCCATCCGGAGCCAGATCGCGTCAGCTCTGGATATTCTGATCCACTTAGGGAGGGTGGGGGACAGGAGCAGAAGAGTATTGTGGATCGTGGAGGTAGATGATTATGAAGAAGGGGAGATCCAGCTTAATGAACTCTATCAGTTCGAAAGCGGATGTCTTAGGGAAAAAGGAAAACTTAAAAATCGTGAGAAGCTTCGCAGGGCAGAGGAATCCTCATAAGACTCCGGAGGCGGTAGGGCCTATGGGAGCCAGAAGGAGGCTGCTGGCCTTGGGACAGGGGATCCTCATGGCAGCGGCGGCGGCTTATAGCTGTTACCGGAGCCTGACCGCGTTTGCCCTGTTTATGGTTCCGGCGTGCGTTTATCCTGTGCTCTATGAGAAAAAGTGGAGACAAGAGCAGCTTGGGAAGCTGGAGCGTCAGTTCAAGGAGGCCATCCAGATCATGTCAGGAGCCTTAAGCGCCGGGTATTCGGTGGAGAACGCGGTGGCCGTAAGCGTCCGTGAGTTAGAACAGCTCTATGGCCCGGGGGAGATGATTGTCAGGGAATTTGCCCGTATGGCGGGAGAGCTGAAGATGAACCGGCCAGTGGAGGAGGTGTTCCAAAGCTTTGCCGACAGAAGCGGCCTTGAGGAGGCGGAGCGGTTTTCCCAGATCTTTCAGATCGCCAAACGCAGCGGGGGAAGGCTGGTGTCCATTATCTGCCGGACAGTCTCCATCATGGAGGACCGGGGGCAGGTGAAGGAGGAGATCCGCACCATGACCGCGTCGGTTCAGTTTGAGCAGAAGGTCATGAGCGTCATACCGTTTTTGATGATCGTGTATGTGGACATGACTTCCCCGGGGTTTTTTCAGGTAATGTACGAGACTGCTATGGGAAAGATCGTTATGAGCTGCTGCCTGGCCGTGTACCTTTTGTCCTGTTATCTGTCCCGGAAGATCCTGAACATCAAGGTGGCCTAGAAGGAGGGAACGGATGCTGAGAAAGTGGGCGGGAAAATGGAAAAAGCAGATTTTGTGTATCCTGGCAGGCCTGGCGCTGGGGGGACTGGCGTTTTACATGGAGCAGGCCGGAAGCCAGGTGGGCCAGGGATATCTGGAGCGCATGGGATATGGAGAGGAGGGAAAGACCTATGAGTTTCTGGTAGAAGGGATCTGGGATGAGGCGGTGGCCTGCGAGGTGGAGATCTCGCCCATGGCTTACAGCCGGGAGGAAGCCGAAACCGTGTTCGCGGAGCTTTTGGAGGAGCTTCCCCAGATGATCCTGGGAGATAATCTATCCCTGGAGGAGGTGCGATCAGATTTAGATCTGATGACCTTGTTTGACGGCAAAGGAGTCCGGGCTGTGTGGAGAAGCGGGGATCCGGAGGTTTTGGACTCCTTTGGGCGCATACGGGCGGAGAATATTCCAAAGGAGGGGATCCGGACCTGGCTTGATGTGACGCTGACAGACGGAATCCGGGAAAAGGACGGACGGTTTGAGGTCCGGGTTTGTCCGCCTCTTTGGGGCCAGAAGGAGCAATTGGCCTGGGCCCTGGAGGAACAGATCCGCCAGGCAGACATGGCATACCCGGAAAATCCGTATGTGGAGCTGCCCCGGGAATATGAGGGAAAGCAGATCCGCTATAAGGACATACCGAACAGGGACTACTTAATCCTGCCTGTGCTGGGAGTCATTTTGGCAGCGCTTTTTTCCGGCCAGGAGAAGGCCAGGGAAGAGAAAAAGAGAAAAGAACGGGGACAGCTTCTGCTTCTGGATTACGCGGATGTGGTGTATCAGCTGATGGTATACCTGGGAGCCGGGCTGACCGTGGAAAAGGCCTGGGAGCAGATGGTGAAGAATTATGAAAAAAGACAAAAAAGGGGCTCAGACACTCCCCGGCCCGCCTATGAGGAGATGGCTCTGACCCTGGGGCAGATTCAGTACGGAGTGCCGGAGGGCACGGCCCTAAACCAGTTCGGCAAACGCTGTCAGTTACAGTGTTATATGAGGCTGAGCAGCCTTTTAGAGCAGAACCGGAAAACAGGGACCAAAAATCTCAACCAGTTATTGGAGCAGGAGATGACAACCGCGTGGGAGGAACAAAAACACACGGCCCGCCGCATGGGGGAGGAGGCAAAGACAAAGCTCTTAGCCCCGCTGTTCCTCATGCTTGCGGTGGTCATGGTCATCATCATGGTTCCGGCCATGATGGTTATGAAATAAAGGAGGAGAAAAGTTATGATGAAGAAAGAAATCAGAGCGTTTTTGGTGGAAGATGACGGGATCGGGGTCATAGAGATCGTGCTGATCATGGTGGTCCTCATCGGTCTGGTGATCATTTTTAAGAAACAGATCACTACCCTTTTAGAGGAGATCTTTAAGGAGATCCAGAAGCAGAGCAAAGAGGTGTACTGATGAAAGCAAGAGGAGAAATTACCGTGTTCCTCAGCTTGTGTCTGCTGAGTGTGGCAGCTCTTCTCTGTGTGATGATCGAATCCGCCAGGACCGCGGGTTCAAGGTACTATTTTCAAACAGCGGTTAACAGCGGGCTGGACACCTTGTTCAGCCGCTACCACCGCCAGCTGTGGGACAAGTATCAGATCATGGCATTGGAGTATGAGGTGCCTGAGGATCTGACCAAAAGCCTGGAGGACTACATGGATGAGTATCTTTCCATTGACAACTGGTATCCCATGAAGCTGGAATCCATGGAGCTGACAAGCCTGAAAGGGATGGCTGACAACGGAGGAGACTATCTGGCGGAAGAGGTGCTGAAATATATGAAGTATGCCATGGTAAGCCAGTTTGTCATTAACCCGGAGGATGGGGAGCAGCTTTTGAAGGATGTGACGGAAGGTGCCGGAGCAGGTTCTCTGGCCGGCACCTATGACAGTCAGGAAAAGGAAGTCCGGAAGCTGGAGAAGACTGTGGAGAAGCTGGTGGAGAATGTCCGGCAGCAGGAGAAACAGAAGGATGAGATCTGGAAGGCCCTCAGCGAGGATGATGAGGAGAGCTTTGATAAGGCGGCGAAGGAGTACCGAAAGGCAGCGGAGGATTATCCCAAGCTTATGGAAAAATACGGGAAACAGGCCAGGGCCTTGGCGGAAAAGCAGCAACAATCGCGGCAAAAGATTGATGAGGTGAAGCCGGATCTCCAGGAGGACCGGGGGGAGCTTTTCGAGAAACAGTGGAACCCTTACGATACCTATATAGCCCAGGACGGGGAGCGGTATAAGGAATTCCAGACCCAGGAAGAAGTGACAGAAAAGAATCTGGAATTGCTGGAAAAGGTGGAGGAGCTTGTGGAACGGCTGCTGGGAGGGCAGGGGATGGTGCCGCCCGGCATAGGAGACCGGGTCATCGGCACAGGTCCGGATTTGAATGTAGAAGATCCGCCTAACGGCCTGACACTTTCGAAACGGGAGGCCGTGAGGGTCATGGCGCCAGATGGCTCTGAGGAGGAAGAGGAGGAACCGTACTATGAAGAGGACGATGATGACGACGACGATGAGCCGGTGCTGACAGCTGCCGCCCTGATGTGGAGCCAGGGGTATACAGCCACCAAGCTTTCCACAGAATACGGCACAGGAGACAAGGAGAAGAGAAATCTTCTGGAGCAGGCCCAGAGTATGATGGAAGCGGGCCTGCTGGGCCTTGTGATGCCGGAGGGGACGGTGATTTCCAGCGGGGCGCTGTCTTTGGGACAGTTTCCGTCAAAAACAGTGGGAGTCCCGGAAAAGAACGGAGGGGAGAAGGGTAACTCTTTTTTGGAGCGGGTTATCATAGACGAGTACTGCGGACATTTTTTCCCAAATGCATTGAGCGGGGGAGAGCAGCTTGTCCGGTATGAACTGGAATATATCCTCCAAGGTGAGGGGACGGACAGAGGAAACTTAGAAAAGACGGTGGCAGAGCTGTTTGCCGTGAGAGAGGGACTGAACCTGATTCGTATTTTGTCAGATTCCGCAAAGCGGGAGGAAGCCAGAGCTCTGGCTCTCGCCATCACAGGAGGCGTGGGGCTTGCGCCTCTGGCGGAGATCGCGGCGTGCCTGATCATGGGGGTTTGGGCCATGGGGGAGTCTGTGTCCGATTTAAGGATCCTGATGTCTGGGGGAAAAGTGCCTCTGTGGAAAAAGAACGGGGAGTGGAGGATGAGCCTGGAGGGGCTTCTGGAGATGGGGAAGAACAGAGGAGCGGGGAAAGGACCAGAAAGCTTTGACAGCGGATTTACCTATGAAGGGTATTTAAAGCTGCTGCTCCTCAAGGAAAACCCACAGGAGAAACATATGAGGATGCTGGATCTGATGCAGATGAACATTGGGTTGGAAAAATCGGGATTTCTCATAAAAAATTGTGCCTATTATGTGGATATCAGGGGAAAGGCCAGTGGAAAACATGTGTTTTTTACCCTGCCTTTTGTGGAACGTCTGGTAAACGGGGAGAAAGGATATGCCCTGGAAGCGGCGGCGGGGAAGGCATATTGAGAGAACGGCCATGAAAAAGCGAAGCGGAGGTGGAGAAGGATGCCTTTTTTCTGTGCGGCAAATAAAATGAAAAATCATAGCGTGACTCTCCAAGTACGAATCCATGAAATAAAAAAATCCATTGCCAGAAAGAGGGCATCCCTGTCCGCCTCCGCCAGCTTGACGGTGGAGGCGGCGCTGGTGCTGCCCTTATTTCTCTTTGGGGGCGTGATCCTGATGATGCCCTTCAGGGTCCTGGATGTGCACAGGCAGGTGCAGGCTGTGGGGGAGCATGTCAGCGAGGAGATCGGACAGGCGGCGTATTTATCCAAGTATACGGATGAGGACAGCTTCTGGAACACAGCGGCGGCACATGCCTATGCGGAGGCGGCAGTCAGAACCAGGCTGGAAGACCTGCCGGTCCATCAGCTCTCTCTTTTGCGTTCCAGCCTTTTACAGGATGGAGAGACTGTGGACCTGGTGATGGACTACGAGATACGGCTTCCCTTTTCTGTGTTTGGACTAAACAGTGTGAAACAGACCAACCGAAGCTTTCGGAGAGCGTGGGTAGGGGAGGATGGGAAGAGCAAGGACCCGGACGGGGAGGAAAAGGATGTGGTTGTGTATGTGGGGAAAAACAGCAGCAGGTACCATTTGAGCCGTACCTGCCATTACCTGCACAATGACCTGACAGCTGTGGCGTTTGAGGAGGTGGAGTACCGGCGGAATGAGGGAGGAAGCCGCTACGGTCCCTGCGCCAGGTGCGGGGGAGCGGCAGGGGCTATGGTCTACATCATGCCTTCGGGGCGTCATTATCACAGTTCCCCGTCCTGCTCTGCTATTGGCGCTTATGTGAAAGCGGTGTGGAAATCAGAAGTGGAATATTTAGGAGCTTGTTCCTACTGTTCCAGGAAAAAGTAAAAGGTGGTGATGTTATGCGGTATTTTTGGCTGGCCTGCCTGACTGCCGGGGCTCTGTCAGATATGAGGAACCGAGAGGTTTCCCTCCGCCTTCTGGCAGCCTGCGCCTCGGTCGGAATTGCCGCGGCATTTCGGGAGGGAATAGGGGGGCATCTTTTGGGGCTGGCGGCAGGAACGGCGATGCTGGCAATAAACAGGATCACGGAAGGCGGCATAGGAACAGGGGACGGGTTGTTTTTTCTGGCAAGCGCCGGATATCTGGCTCCGGGAGAAATCTGGCTGCTGCTTCTGGGAGGGCTGGCGGTGAGCTGGGTCTGGAGTATGGCGGCAGTAATGGGAGGGATAAGATCCGGAAAGAATGTGCGCAAAAAGACCATCCCATTTCTGGCCTGTGTCTGGCCGGTGGGAATATGGCTTACACTGGCCTAGGAGGGGGGAACGTGTGATGAGAGTAAGTCTTGAAAGAGCAAAAGAAAGAACAAAACATGCCATGGCTCCCGCAAGCCTGACCGTGGAGGCTTCCTATGTGATGGCCACAGTGATCATTGCCCTGGCGGTCCTGATACGAACTGCCTATGGACAATGCGCCAGGACCACAGGGGTGATGAAGCTTCACTGGAGGGTGGAGCAGCTGCGTTATCTGGAAGAGGACCAGGAGAGATCCCTGGACCATGGCCAGGTGACCCGGAAGTCGGGGAAGGTGGAAGGGTATGTCCAGACAGCGGGATGGGAGAAAGCGATCACCGCGGGGGTACATGAACCGGAAGAGGCTCTGCGGCTCATAACGATTTTTGAGCCAGACGACTAAGAGGGAGGTGAAAAAGATCGTGGAAGTACAATATTTAAGAGAAATGCGGCAGAATTATATGATGATCACTGTGGAGGACATGCAGGATCAGGGATATGAGGCCCGAATGATGATCGGCAATACCATAGAGGGACTGTTAAAGTTCCGGATCAAGCGGACAGACAGCCGCAGCCAGTTTTGCTATGAGATCACTTCAAAGCAGCCCTTGAGCCGTCTTTTAGAAAAAAGCACCATTAACGCGGTCCAGATGCGGAGGCTGCTTCTGGGGATCGCCCGGACTCTTACAAGGATGGAAGATTATCTTCTGACAGAGGAGCAGATCCTTCTGGACCCGGATTATATCTATATGAACCCAGATGATTATCAGCCCTTTCTCTGTCTGATACCCGGAAAGACCGGGGATTTTCCCCATGAATTCAGCCTGTTTCTCCAGTTCCTTTTAGGAAAGGTGGATCACCAGGACAGGGAGGCGGTAGTGTTGACTTACGGGCTTTACAGGGAGAGCCTGAAAGAAAATTACGGGCTGGACAATCTGCTTAGGTGGCTCATGAAGGAAAATTGTCCGAATGTGGAGTCTACAGGTATAAGCGGAGAATGTGAGACAATGAAACAGGAGAAAATAGAGTCAGGGGAAGCGAACAGATTTGACAGACCAGATTCGCCTCCAGCGGGTCCACCTGAAAAAAGGCCATGGTATTGGTACATGACGCCGGCGGCAATTGTAACAGCGCTGACGGCAGGAATTGTCCTTTTTTTCGGGGTTTCCGTTCTCTGGAAATACGGAGTGTGGATGATGCTGGCTGATATCCTGGTTTTGGCGGCAGGGATCTTTCTTTGCGTCAGAGACAATCATGGCCTGCCTGAAATCACGTTATTCCACAGACTCTCATCTCAAAACCATACATCAAGTACTCATACATTTTACAATCATACTTCTTATAATCAGACATCTTGTAGCAGCGAATTATCCGGCCAACCGTTAAGCAGAGAAACAGCTGCGAATCCCCGCACACCACCACAAAATATCCAGCCAGGTCAGTGGCAGTCCATCTTCGAGGAGTTCCGGGAGGAAAAGTCCCAGGAAATTGATGTGTCTATTGCCGCGGATACAGAGGACAAGAAAACCGTGCTCTTATGGGATCAGGAGGAGACGAAAACTGTGCGCGGCCTGGTGAGTGAAGACGGAAGCGGGCAGATTCCCATACCTTATTACCCCTTTATCATTGGAAGGCGGGAGGGAATCTGTGATTATGTTCTGTCCAGAAATACGGTCAGTTTTCTTCATGTCAGGATAGACGAGACAGAAGGCGGGTATTGTATTACGGATCTGAACTCGGACAATGGCACTTATGTTAATGGACAATGTCTCAACGCCAATGAGACTGTATCAGTAGCCCCAGGGGACGAGATCACCATCGCGGACCTTAAGTTCCGGCTGAAATAAAACCTTAACAAATTCAGAAAGCTATGTTAGAATGAGGTTACATAAGACAGAAGGAGAATTTTATGGGTGTTGAAAAATACCGTAAAACCGCTTATGTAAATTTCATGATCATAGCGGTCAATGTGCTTTGGTTTTTGTTTCTGGAGACCCGGGGCTCTACGGAGAATACAGAATTTATGATCTTCCACGGGGCTTTGTTTGAGCCCGCGGTTTTGTACCACAAAGAGTACTGGCGGCTTGTGACAGCTGTTTTCATGCATTTCGGGATCCAGCACCTGGTAAACAACATGCTGCTGTTGTTTGTCCTGGGAGATAACTTAGAGCGGGCCCTGGGAAAGGTCAAGTACGCGGTTTTTTATCTGGTATGCGGCGTTGGCGCGAATGTGGCTTCCATGTGTGTGAATTTAATGGAAGGCAGTTACGCTGTCTCCGCGGGAGCTTCCGGAGCGATCTTCGGAGTGGTGGGAGGGCTCCTGTATGTGGTGGCCGTCAACAGAGGGCGTCTGGAGGACTTAAGCACAAGACAGCTGGGCATTCTGGCGGCGTTCTCCCTGTATCACGGATTTACCAGCAGCGGAGTTAACAATGTGGCCCATGTGGCAGGCCTTTTGCTGGGAGTGGTTATGGGAGCGGTTTTGTACCGAAAGCCAAAAAATAAAGAGGAGAGTGTATGGTATGGTGAGAGATGATTGTATTTTCTGCAAAATCGCGAATGGAGTGATCCCGGCGGCGGCTTTATACGAGGATGATGATTTTAAGGTGATCTTAGATGCCGGTCCGGCTTCTAAGGGGCATGCCCTGATCCTGCCTAAACAGCATTATCAGGATCTTTGTGAGTTGGATGAGGCTGTGGGGACCAGAGTTCTGGGCCTTGCGGCGAAGCTGGGAAAAGCCATGAAAAGCGGCCTGGGATGCGCTGGGTTCAATCTGGTGCAGAACAATGGGGAAGCCGCTGGGCAGACGGTAAAACATTTTCATATGCATATCATTCCCCGATATGAGGGCGGACCGGAGATGGTTGCCTGGAAACCGGGTTCGGTGGATCCGGAAGAAGCGGAACAGATAGTTGAGGAAGTAACTGCCCGGATGTGAGTCCGATTTCTCTCATATAAGCAAAGCGAGAAAACGTTGAGAACAGCGGACACCAGAATCAGCAGGGTTTGTACATGTGGGTGTGCCGCGAAACGGGAACTGAAGAACCATGTCTGGCGGTTTTCCGGGAATTGACAGGCAAATTAGGAGAATACCATGCAGCAAGAACAGAACGATTTGTTGCAGGCGCTGTACGAAGAGTATCAGGGCATATTCCGTTTCATGGCATTTAAGAATGGATTGCCGGAATGTGAAGTTGACGACATTATTCAGGATACGTTTTTCTCATTTATGCGGTATTACGGAAAGAAGGCTCTCAGGTGGAACGAGTCTCAGATAAAAGGCGCGTTGATGAAGATCTTCGAAAACCGCTGTATTGATTATTTCCGAAGATTAACGCGGAAGGGCGAAACCAGCATAGACGCGGAGGATCCCATTATGGAATATCATATCCTGCGGTATCAGATGAGACATGATATCTGTGATACCCTGATTTTGCGGGAGGAACTGCAAAAGATCCGGGAATGCATAATGGCGATGAGGCCGAAACTGAGTCAGGTGGCCGTCCTCTACATGATTGAGGGAAGAAGTGTAGAGGGAGTATGCGAGATTCTGGATATCAGCAGTCCCACATGCAGGATGCGGATATCCAGAATCAGGAAGCACTTGAAAAAGGAGCTTATAAAGACAGGTCAGTTTCCGTGAGCAGCGCATTCTTCGATAAGATCTGTGATGGTCTGCACGGCATTGTTCAAGTGGCTCTGTTCCATCGCGTGGATAAACCCGGCTCTGTTCTGGTAAGTGTCCGATATGGCCTTGTACAGGCTGTCGTCGGTTATGGATTCTTCTTCCAGAACCGTACTGAAGCCCTGCTTTTCAAACGACGCGGCATTTAGGATTTGATCGCCCCGGCTGGCAGCGGCGGACAGAGGGATCAGGATGTTAGGCTTGCGCAGCGCCAGAATCTCACATATAGAGTTGGCGCCAGCCCTGGACACCACCAAGTCGGCGGCAGCGAACAGATGCTTAAGAGGAGCGTCAACATATTCATACTGTACATATCCTTTGGAACCGATCAGGCTTTCGTCCAGATTGCCCTTCCCGCAGATATGTACCACCTGATATTCAGGCAGCAGGCGGGGCAGCAGTTTTCGAACCGCCGTGTTGACAGCTACAGAACCAAGACTTCCGCCGATGACCAGAATAACCGGTTTATCGGCAGCCAGATGAGAATACTGCAGACCAGACAGCCGGTCGCCCTGGAGAAGCTCCGCCCGGATAGGAGAGCCGGTGAGAACCGCTTTCTCCTGGGGAAGATAGGACAGTGTTTCCGGGAAATTGCAGCACACTTTTCTGGCAGAAGGGATGCACAGCTTGTTGGCCAGTCCCGGGGTCATGTCAGATTCATGGATAATGGTTGGGATGCGGCAGAGCTTTGCTGCCAGGACCACAGGGACAGCCACAAAACCGCCTTTGGAAAAGATGACATCAGGCTTATATTTTTTCAGGAGCCTTAGG
>Ga0137310_100518_pt1 | contig 25671 bp, 33 predicted proteins | sample NAcewiD2O_June_2_FD_97183 | JGI IMG/M metagenome (GOLD analysis project Ga0137310, IMG submission 97183) | Mouse cecal microbial communities from Vienna, Austria - N-Acetylglucosamine amended D2O_June | ecosystem: Host-associated > Mammals > Digestive system > Large intestine > Cecum | place...
TGCGGCTTCCGTTGCTACACCTGCGGATATGGCATTATAGGACGCATCTGCCAATTCATTCACATTCCTCGCCGTATCCATGGAAAGATCTGATATTTGCGCAGATAACTCACCGGCAGACAATACTGTTGTGTCAGCAACCGTGGATACCATGGCCACATTCGTTTCAAACTCTGCCGCCGCCTGGGAGCAGCCCATAAAAGCGCTGCCGATTGCGGTTAATGCCGCAACAATCCCGACAGTAGCCAATAGTTTATCCAGCCCTTCTACTGCACTTTGCGAACGTTCCCCAAAATCTTCTGCATCATCCCCTGCGTCCTCGGCTTCATCCCCAAAGTCTTCCAGGTCATCCGCTGCATCGTCCAAAGCATCCCCCAAATGGTTTAATGCTTCCTCCGACATATAGCCCATTTCCACAAGTTCCTCTATAGAATAGATGGCCTGCATTGCTTCCCGGTCATAATTGCCTATCCTGTCGGTCCAGTAATCTGTAGCAGATGCTGCCCGCTCCATGGCATCCGCAGCGCCGGCAGCTCCTTCCGAAATCACATCATAGGAAGAATCGGCGGCAGCCCCGATCCTGTCAAAGGAATCCAGTGCCCTGGCACCAGCGCTCACCATAGCGTCAAACCTTGAACTGATTTCATCCACAGCCCGGAAAATCACCGATAATCCGGCCATATCTACCGCCTCCTTCCCGTCTTATAATACAGCGATTCCCTACGGCAGGGGGATTCATCCTCAACTATTTCAGACGCAATATAGAAACACTTCATTTTCTGCGGCATAGCTTCGAATTCCTCCGGCCGGAGATTATGCCTCTGCCACAGCAGGTGTGCCCAGTAACCGTCTGTCCCCCTGCTTTTTATCAGTTTTTTGCGTCCTTTACCTCCTGGTCATTGTTCTCGGCCGCATCCATAAGCCCCAGGATCTCCAGAACCTTTCTGGATATATACCCATACTCGTCATTGTCCGGGAAAACCTTCAGCGGCATCTCGGTAATATCAACACAGCCATAGTACTTCATAAGTTCCGGATCCTTCAGATCCGGATAGACCAGCGCTTCCACAATGATATGGCGGGTTGCTTTCACGCTGTCCTTCTCGGTCCTGAAAACCACCTCCCCATTCTGCACGATATAATTCCCCTTTTTGTCCTTCATGGGAGTGCGGGATTTATACATAGCGTTGATCTTGTCGATGGCATCGTTGTGCAGCTTCTTGATCTCCATCTGCACCACCTCTCCATTTTCATCCACGAACCGTTCCGGCGCCGGGACCTGGAAAATCTGCTCCTGCCGGGAATCTTCTCTCATAAAATACTTCAAATTCTTGTTTGCCATCCTTCATCCTCCTATTCTGCCTCTGCAGGCCTCTGTTTTGGCCTATGGCACGGTTTAAAACCCTCCTGCGGGTATAACACTGTTTTGCCAGAAAATAGGCAGGACGGGGCGAATACAACGCCTGCCCTGCCTGGCTGCTTAGACCACATTCCTGGCACCGAAAGAAATGGATTCCTTTACCAGTTCTCCATCCGTATCAATATCCAGCAGCGGGATCTCGCCGGTGATCACGGCGCCGGTTACAGTTACAGATTCGCTTCCCACCGCCTCATAGTAGTCCGAATCCGGATCCGTGCGGATTCCCTGGAACGTAAACTCCGGCGTCTTCCCGCTGGCAATGTACTCCTTTACGATCCGTTCATACCTGGCAGTGGTCTTGTACTCATCCAGCGTACCGGTGATGTCATACCCAACCCAGCGCCGGTGTGTCCCCTTTTTTCCGACAATGCGGTAGTTGGCCACCTTGGGGACAAACCGGATTGTCATTTTTACCGAGTCCATAACCTCTATGCCGTTGATATACGCCTTGCCCTCCACGGCACTGACCGGCTTAATATTTTCTGCCATCCTTTATTACACCTCCTTCTATCGTGTGGAAACGGAAAAATACAGTTTCTCGGCAGAATCCACCGCCTGCAGGCCGACATTGAAGAATGTTTCGTCTCCCTGGCTGCGGCTCTGGTCTACATAGAAATCTTCCTCCAGATTGACATTCTTGATTGAGCCGTCCCCTCCGTCGGATACCGGGCCATAGGATTTAAGCAGCCCCCGGCCCAGGCCCTCCATAATAAGCCATCCATCCGGATCATTATTGAATTTGTTCGGCGGGAAGTTCAGGCGCAGATCTTCCGCAAAGGAATCATACACACGGATCACACGGTTTTTCGCATAATCGGAAGTCCGGTCCGTGGTAAAGTTGTGAAGGGAATTGATGTCACATTCCACAACGATTTTATCCTCTTCAGAACGGGAAAAGAAGAACTCCCCATTTTTAATTGCTTCAATTGCCTCTTCATTGGACTTTGCGCCCACAATATCAGTCGCGCCCGTGTACTCCACATACGTGTTGGCCTGTGTCCTGGAGGCTCCCGCCGTTGCGCCTGCCACCCATGCACACGCCTGGGCAGCCGTAAGCTTCTGCCCGCCCTTTGTGCCGTCATCCAGAACCACAGAGTTAGTCACATTGATGATGCCCTCAAAATCAGCCTTGCAGTTGGGGAGGACGGCCTGCACATATTTCCCCACACTGTTACGCAGCATCTTAATCTTGGCGATACATACCGTCTGCAAGGCAGTTTCCGTAACCGGGAAGCACATGGTATTCCACCGGATCTTTTCCACCTTATCCAGAAATTCTGTAATTGCGGAATTCTCTGCTGTACCATTGTCCCCGCCCTCCAGCCGCAGGGATGCGATTGCCTTCAGCTCGGTATCTCCGGTGGCTGCTTTAAAGGTAACGTACTTGCCTGCGGATGCCGCTACCAGATCGCCACAAGTTTTCACTCCCTCATAGTTCTCCACCTTCTCCGTTCCCATATAGACGGTTACATCAAATCCGCCCAGTACATTCTCCGTGGATACAATGGTAATATCATTGCCCCTGGTGCCTGGATAGACAGCCGTCACTGTCAGACCGTCTTCTGTGGTTGCTTTTGCCGCTATGCCGGTATTGATGATATAGACATAGCAGGTAACCGCATTCTTAAATATCTCACGCACCATCAGCATAAAATCATTTGCATCATAAACACTCCTGCCCAGCTTGTGCAGATATGCGTCCGGAGAATCAACCGACAGCCTGATAAACTCCCCGTTCGGTCCCCAGTCATATCCGACAAAAGGGATTACCGCAATACCACGGGTAGAACTCTTTGCTTTCTGCTGCCTTTTGGACTTCACATTGACATACGTGCCAGGCCTGATTTTGCCCACATTAATGTCAAAATTTCCACCAGCCATTATTCCTTTACCTCCTTCTTCAGCCATCCTTTGACAATGGACTGCATCTCCGCAATGGTATATGCTCCGCTTTCCATGCCAATTGTCGCCCCGATAAAGGTGCTGGATGTCACACGGAACAGTTTCATACAGTTCGCTTTCAACACCTCATACGGAAATTTTCTTTCAGCAGATGACCTGGCAGGCTGTTCTGCTGCCTGATCTGCCACATTTCTTCTTTTTGCCACGTCAGTCCTCCTTCCCCACTGGCAACCCATTCATAAAGATATCCCTGGCAAGGGTAACTTCCTTTGCATCATACCGGGTGTGCCGGTTCCATGACAGTTCCATCTGATACACCCCATTCTCAACTTTTTTCAGCTTCGGCATATTTACACGGAAGCTTCTACCGGTCTGTTTCCCGGTTTCATCCACCAGCGGCACCTTTCTCCGCTTTCCCATAATCGCCTGCAATACCTTTTCACCCATTTCATAGGCCCCCATTGTGGAATGGTCTATGAATTTGATATACATGGCAAATTCGGTCCTGTAGGCGTTTACCGAAAATCCGGATGCCGTCGGCGCCGGAGTGGGATAAAACACGCAGGGAATCAGCATATCCAGTGGCACTTCCTCAAAATATGGCTGCGCCGTAATGACGCCGGCCACGAAATAGTAAATTGCGGCAACCTCATATTCCAGCATATCCTCACCTCGCAGACTATAAGAAATCCCCAAAATACTTGTCCAGCCACTCCTGCATCTTTTTTTCCATGGATTTAGGTATCACATCCATTTCCATATGCCTTACTGCATCATCAAAAAAATGGTTTCCCTTAATATAGTCCTGCTTCAACAACATTCCGGTTTTTGCTCCTGGTTGGTACTCAAATCTATCCCCCTTCCATTCCCCGGGAACCCACCGCATATCCACTCCTTCCGGATTCAGCCAGTGCCCGTCATTTACAAAAGATGCATACTTCACATTGGTGCCTACTTCAATCCGCAAACCATCTTCTCCAGAAATAAAAATGTTTCCTTCATTTCCAATTCTAAGACTACTCGCAAGATTTCTGGTATCTACAGATTCACGAATGATTGCAAAATCTTCCGCTTCTTGAAGGAATGTCACTGCCAAAGAATCCAGAAACCCGATGAGTTCCTTTTTAAATTTCCCACCCCGCCCAGCTTTCTCCAGCTTCTCCACGAACCGCCTCAGCTCCGTACTATCTATACTCACATATTTCCCAGCCACTACATCGCCCCCTTGACCTTCCCTTTCCGCTGGATCCGCACGATTATGTGGTGATCCCGGATATTTCTCGGCACCTCCGCATAATAGGAAATCCCGCTGCCAAGATCAATGATTTTGTCATTCACCCGGACATCCGTCCCATACGGCAGATTCAGCTTCCCGACCACAGTATATTCATTGGCATCCTCCGTCTGCTCCAGGGTTCCCGTGTCCGACACATTGAAATGACATGGGACGTCCACCTCGTCCGGCTCCGCAGGATAAGAAAAGCTGTCCCCGGCTATTCCATAGCCCAGGCTTTTGCTGTCTTTTTTCATGTGGTATATGGCGCATCTGTGGTCCAGCAAATTCTCAAACGACATCCGGCACCTCCTACAGCTTCCGCAGCTTCATCACCGCTTTTCCACGTTCTTCCGGCAGGACATATTCCTCCAGCATCGCCCCCAGCCCCAGGCTGTCTGCGATATTCGCCCCCATATCAACGGTATACGAATAGTCGTCAAACGTCTCCGAACTCAGCGCTCCCTCCTTCTGCACAATTGCCTGCTTTGCGTAGGCTTCTGCCAGAAGAATGACTGCCATCGTCACATCCGGTGGCAGCTCCTTCTCATATTCCGCTGAATCGAAGCTATTGTGCGTATGGAAGATCACGTATTTCTCCGCCCTGGCAATGTCATAAGCAAGCTGGGTGTCCGTTCTGGCTTCTACCTTTGGGGATGAGGTATAATCCCGGACCTGTGCGGGTTCTATCCAGGGTCTTTTCATGTTTCCCCCTATTCTTCGGAAGCCAGCCGCGCAAAGACATTTTTGTCCATTTCGCTCTGAATCCGCTGGATCCGCTCTTCATTGTTTTTGCAGTCATCAATATTGATACCCTGGGCTTCAGCAAATGCGATCAGTTCATCTTTCCTCATTGAGGTTATACTGGCAGACTTGGCATCCACAGCCGGAGACCCGGAAACCAGATCCATAAACCCAGGGACCGGGGAGTCCGGGGCCGGAACCGTAAATCCGGATGCCGCCGGTTCTACATCTGCAATCTCGAATCTGCCGGTTTTCATAAGTCTTGCGGCAACATCATCCTCCACATCCACAGCTTTTCCCTTCACACATGAAATACCCCTGGCGACGTAGGAAAGCCCTGCCTTCAGACATACCTTTTTCACAGTACCACCTCCTATGAAAGTTCCGTAAGAAGCGCCGGAAGGTTTGTGATCATCGCTGTGGCCTCGATTTCCTCAATGATTGCATCAAAATCAAAGTGAACCACATAGAATTTCTTATCCTCCCTGATCGCCTGTACAGACGTTTCATCTTTCTTAATTTTCATTGTGTAGGTATTAACCTGGACAAAATTCTTGGGGTTGGAAAGGATAATGGTATTGTCCGGCATCATCGGTACACCCATGGAAGGAATCCCCACGGGACTCTTATACAGACTTTCCGGGACCGCGCCTCCTGCTTCAATAATCTTGTTCAGCAGGAACAGTTCCCACTGCTGCGCCCTGGTCGGACTCATCATCCAGCGAAGTGTTCCGTCATTGAACCTGGTGGGCATGGATGCCACTGCCTTATAGAACATCTCCAGTTCCATCTCCTTAGCCCCGGAAACATCAATGATGTGCCCATCGCCAAGAGACTTAATGATGCCGTCATTCTGGCCAAGAAACACTTTGTCCGTGGCATCTCCGATCCGCTCAGCCTCTGCCGCATTCCATGTCCCCGCGGCATGACTTCCCAGGAAGCGGTAAAGCCCGCCAGCCTCTGTGACACAATCCCCCGCCTTATAAGCCGCAGTGGAAGAAAATGCTTCTGCCCCGGATGCGTTCTCTTCCCCATTAAGCAGAAGATCTTCCGAATCAACACCCACCTGCTTAGTCATAAGATTGGTTACTACATTGTCCATGTTATCGCCCTCAATATTCTGCCGGAGGGTTTCATTGGTAATATCCCAGTCAAGCCTGGTCGCTTTGCAGGCATAATTGACTACCCCAAATTTAGGGCTTGCGGTCACACCGTCAAATGTGTTCTCCACCTTCGGGCGGAGCAGTCTGTGGCCGATACCGATCTTGTCGATCTCACCCGATTTTTCCGTCCGTGTCACGTGCCGGATGGCCTGCTGGAACGGTGTGGCTTCAAAGGTCTGGACCAGAAACTTCTTAGCCTGATAAGGCGTAAGCAGGCCATGGGATACGGAATCGGTGGTTATGGTGTTTTTGATAATCTGTGCATTGTTTGGCATAGTGTTCTCTCCTCCTTTTCTTAGACAATGCCATGCAGGAAATGCTCTTCCTGCTTTTCAACGGCTCCTGCCGCATCGTTGAGATTGCCAGGGATTGCTCGGCTCTTCATCACCGGCTCCAGAGCATTCATCATGGGCTCCATAGCCTTCCGGATCTCTTCCCCAACCATCTTTGCGATTGCATCAGCCGGCATGTCTCCGGAAGCCGCAGCACTGCCAGACGCCGGAGGCTCGTTGCCGCCCTCCCCGTCTCCCTTGGTTACCCGGGCCATGGCCTCCAACTGCTTTACAACGGGTTCCATGGCCTTTTTCACTTCCCCGGCCACCACTGCCTTTACTTCATCACTTGTCATGTCAATATCCTCCTTCTGAATATTATTGGCTTCCGCCGGTTCCTCCTGAAAATCTGCCAGAAATGAACCAAGTGTATCATAAATGCCTTTAATGGCACTTAGATTCTTTGCGCTAAGGCTTTTTCCCTCTTTATGAATGGGGGCAGGAGCTGCTTTCGCTGCCTTTTCCAGTGATTTCACGATACTTCCATCAGATGTAAGAAGCTGCGTGACAATATCATTAAAATCCTCCAGCGCCTCCCGGATGGTGCTTTCATCCGAGTTATAGCCCCATTCCCACATACCTGTGTCCGGATTATAAAAGTTCCCTTCCAGCGTACTTCTGAGCGCATACCACGCAGAATAAAAATTGTCTTCCTTGACTCTGCGCTGAAAATTCATCTTTACGGCGCCCTTCTCCACCACATCAAAGCCCATCGCTTTCGCCAAACGCCGTAACAGACCTTTTGGTTCCTCCTGCTTTTCAACCGGAAGCTCCACATCTTCCCCGGAATACACCCCCATTCCACCCATGGAAAATCCTGTGATCTCCCCTTTCTGTATGGATTCCCACACATCCGTATCGGTGATCTCCATGGTCATGATCCACGTACCCTTTTTAATGGCCTCTCCTTCGATTTCCATATCACACTTTGCGACATAAGATTCCACCACAGCGGCACCATCACATTTCTCAAAGCAGTGCTGCAGGTCCACCTGGTTTCCATTCTTGGCAAACCAGTAGGCGGCTTTTGTAATTTCTTCCTCGGTCATGTAATTACCCTGAGTGTCTTCCACCATGGGTTCATACACAATTCCAGTTACAAAATGGCTGTCTGCATCGGCCTTCAGAATCCGGCCGAATGTAGCGAAATTTGCGGCCCCATTCCCGGATTTGGTAATCAGGAACTGCTTCTTATTGGCAGCCTTGTTTACCAGGGATACAAAGCTGATCTTTGCGTCTGTAATTGCGTATGCTTTCGCAATCTGCGGCATGATCCCATACCTCCTTTCAAAAAAGCGCAGCAAAAAGGCACCCTTGTGGATGCCTCTCTCTGTCCCTTATGCTATTTCAATCCCTTACGGTTCATTCGGCCAGTGCCTCGGCCTTTCTCTCGTTCTCTCTTTTTCTGAACTCCTTCATCCTTGTGGATTCCTTGTCGATTTTCTCTTCCAGCCTTCCAAGGGCATCATACACTTCATCCGTCATGAACTTGCCGTAGATTTCCGGAAAGCACCCCCCGATTACATCCATGGCATCCACATCCATCCCGTCCAGATATTCCAGGATCTGATCCACATCGTCGCCAAGCGCTTCCATCAGGGGATTTATAAAATGCCTGTCGATATCCACATCACACAGAAGCCTGCCCTCTTCCGTCTGGACCCACTTGATAAGTTCTTCAATCCTATCTGTGTTAACCTTATTCGTATCCATCCCATCCTTCTCCTTCTATTTCCCGCTGCATCCCATCCGGGAATATCGTGCCGATATTGCGCTCCCCATCGGCAAATACCCCCACTGTCACTCCGTCATATTCCTGGTAGAAATTATAGCCGACGACTTCTCCCAATTCATTATAGAACTTTCTGGTCTTCGCGGGCCGGTTTGCGGCATAGGTCCCGGCTACCTTTATCTTTTCGGCGTCCCAGCTTGCCGGAAACCATGACTGCCCAGACCGCCCCAGCCTCTTCTCCGGAGCTGTATGGTTTGCGACCCCGCCTATGCGGACACCATTGTCATAGGTCTTTTCAATACAGTACTCAATCCCCCTATTTGAAAGTTCATCCAGGTTCGCCTGCGAGTGCCCGCCGCCCTTCATCCTGCCACCGTTGCTTCCCCCCGCGGGCTTCCCGGGATTCTTAAGGCTGGAGAAATCCCCCACTGTGGAATGCTTTACAGCCGGACCTGCTACCGTAAATATACCATCTTCCCGCAATTCCTGCAATGTGGATTTTTTAACCTTTCTGAGCATTTCATCACTGTCGATCAGACCGGCGTCATAAAGAGCCATCTTCGACTTTCCGAGATATTTAAGCTGTTTCTCCCTGGGCTTTTTCTTAAAGCTTTCCAGGGGGGAATATGGCGTAATCCCGGCCTTTGCCTTATTCTGTTCATCCAGTTCCTTTTTCCATGCCCCGTCATCCTCCTCAATATATTTTTGTTGAAGCTTCCGCCGTTCCTCCAGGCTCATGCCTATAGCATCGTCAGCAGCTATCCCCCTATGAATGCAGTGGCAGTTCACTGCCTCGCTGGCTGGAAGAACCGGATCCCTTGGATACATTGGATGGTAAATAACGCCATCCCTCCCCTTTAATTCAAACGGCTTATCCTTTGGGACTGTCTGGCCGTCCATGTCTACATGATTTGGGCGAGGCTTATTTTTATGCGCCCCGGTATGCCGCCATTCCTTCCGGTCCGTGGATGGGCTTTGCTGGATCGCTTCTTCCCTGGCAACCGAATGGGCCCGCAGCACCTCAGTAACAGCCACCCTTCTTGCCTGGTAATGTTCATTCCGCCAGCCGCCATCCATAATCTTCCGTGTAAGCGCTTCAATGCTCTCCCCCTGATCTATGGTCCTCTGGATCAAATCCGTGATCTGCTTATGGGTGTTGATCTTCATCAGTTCCCCCAGACGCTGGCTCCAGGAGGCAATCCAGCTCTTTGTCCTCTCCCGGATCGTATCTACAACCAGCTCCCCGTCTGTTTCCTGCATATAAACCGCTGCCAGTTTGGGAATCTCGGTCTGGAACATAGCCAGGGCAGCTTCCTGAACCTGCCCTGCAATATCATCCCCTGCAAGCATTTCCGATACTTTTTCCTGCGCTTCTGTCCAGTCGGAATCCTGTGCTGCCTCCAGTGCCTCCACAAAATCATCTGTCTGGCTCTGAAGTGTTTCCGCTATCTCTTCCTGCATGGCATTGATTACCTCAACGGAATCTTTTGCCTCTGCATATCCTTCATCAGTCAGCGAATCTGCAAGATCTTCATCTGCTTTTGCAAGGTATTGGTCTATAGCCCCAATAATACCGCCTGCATTGGATATGAGAGCCTTTGCCACCGCCCGGTAATAGTTTGGCTGCCCCGGCACATTACTCACCCTCTTTCTCCTGGTACCCTTTCAGCGCTTTCCGGATTTCCAGCATAATGGGAACAATATCCCCATCACCGGCAGCCGCTTTCTGGATCTGCCCGTCAAGCTGGTCCATCTCTCCGTCCGTTACCACTTTCTTTGCCTTCTGAGGCCCCATCTCTGGGGCTCCAGGCCACTTTGGCTGTGCCGGCGGGTTTCCCCATGGGTCAGCTCCGGAATCCGCCTGCTGGCTTTGTGGGAGCGTCCTGGCATACGCAAGGGGAACATCTCCCCAGTCCCCTTTGTAATCCTCACAGCCGTCCTTTCCCAGTACCTCATAGGTAAGTTCCTTTGCCGTATTGGGCGTCAGGCCGCCGGCCCGCTCCGTGATGTTCAGCATCTTCTGGATATCGTCAGGATTGGTAATATCCGGCTCGTCAAACTGTGCCTCCACATACCGGAACCGGTAGCCACTCAGCAGCTTCTGGTTGACCGTCCACGCCAGGGAATTCCTCTCCGGCTGGAACACCTGCTTCTCCGTAACTTCCATTGCTGTCTGCGCCGTTGCCCTATTAAAATCTGTGGTATACCCCACATACAGGTCCGGCAGAAGGAATGCTGACTGGGTTTTCTTTCTCCCGTTCTCCTGGTACTCCTGAAACAGCTCATCCTTTTGCAGGATGGAGGCGAGATCCTTAATTTCTACTTCCGGCTGTTTCTGCTCCGTAAATGCCGCTGTTGTCTCCACGGTATCTGCTTCCAGTACCAGGAAGGAGTGCTGCCCGCTTTCCCCTTCGATGCTTTCCATATACTCTTTCAGTTTGGCAAATGCCTGGTCTGTCAGCGTCCCTCCCTTGACCAGTATCATAAGCGGCGTATGCCGTCCATGCCGGAAATAGTTATTGTTCAGCACCTCTGCCCTCCGGTTCCCGTCCACGGTAAGCACCTGCCCGATCCAGCGGACTTCTCCGTATGGCATACTTCCGATCCTGAATTCGATAATCTCATTGGCCTGGTCATCTATGCCAATAGGGCCGTCCCCCTCACCTATGTACTCACCGTTTCTTTTGTCCATGATACGGGGATCCCCAAACTCCTTGAAATACACCGTCCTGCCGCCTACGGTCTGCCGGAACTTCCGGAACTTCTTTTTCCGGCTGATCGCCTCCCCTTTGTAAAAATACTCCATATCCACATAGGGCTGTAAGGGATAGGTCATATCAATGGATGGTGTATCAATGATAAACTGAAGCTCCACAACCTCCTGGGCCTGGTTCCTGATCACCTCACAGTAGGATATTCCGTATGTCTCCCGGTCACGGATAACATTTTCGAATACTTCTTTTGTCTGCATATCCATATTGAGAAGCGCTATGATCTGTTTCAGCGCATCCCATTCCGCCTTCATTTCCAGCGTTTCTGTATCATAATCCTCTGTATATCCCACAGAGATACCAAATCCGGCAATATTGCTCTTATATGCCCGGATGCACTGGGGCAGGATCGTGGAATTATCAACCAGAATTTTCAGTCCGCGCATATCAATAGGATGGGGAATCCAGTCAGAAGCTGAAATCTGTATGGACGGATCAAGCTGTTCGCCCTTGTCTGACTTTTCCACCTTCCGCTGCGCATAGAACACCGTCGGCTCATCCATATCAGAGGATTTCACTATTTTTACAGTCACCTTCGGCGCTGGGGCTTTTTTTTCATCCATCAGCTCTTACCTCCCTTCTTTTTATAATTCATTGGCAGACACACAAGCAGGATACAGTCCCCTTCATCCGGGGAGGAAAGCCCTCTGTCCTTCATATCCTGTTTGCTCTCCACTTTCTGTTTGCCATTGCTACAGAACTCAAATTTGCGGCTGGATAGCTGGCCGATCAGGTCACTGTCATCCGGCAGTATAATTTCCGGCACATGGGGATGCCCGAAGTCATCATACGGTGCGATCAGGTCCCTTACCACTCCCATCATATAGGTGGTGGAATCCGCATAATGCCGGTGCTTTATGGGAATTCCGAAATTCACGGCCAGAATAACCATATCCCCATACACTTCCGGTTCCGAACGTTTCCAGTTTCTAAGCTGGTCAACGACACCCCCACCGACACCGCCATCATCCACTTTCACACCGATCTGCCCCTGGAACCGGAACCGCTGCTTCAGTTCCTTATAGAGCCGCGCTATCATGCTGGCCGTCCAGGTGGTGTCCTTGCCATTGTATTTCTTATAGATCTGGACCGCTTCATTTACCCGGTATCCAATGCAGGTTTTATCATCACCAAACCGGGCCACGTCGCATCCTATCTCTATCCGCTCCACGCCGCCCACGTCCACCGGCAGAAGATTCCCTGCGCTGTCCCGGAGCATACCGAACGCCCTGGCGGTAGCCTCTGACATCTCTGTTCTGGTGCTCTGCTCCAGAAATGCGATTGGGATGAACACATCATCCTCCTGCTCCGGGAACTCCCCATATACACGGACACGGACTACATTGCTGTTCTCGCCATACTTCCGCTTCATGGCACTGATATTCTCTTTATTGGTTCGCCTGCTGTGCTCCGCATTTACTGTATGGCAACGGTATAAGGCGCGGTCTGTGGTATGGCTCTCATAAAATGTGCCGCTGGTCTTTGTGGGGTTCCCCATCAGAAGGAGCTTGTTGTTGGCCCCGGCCAGGGTGCCGGTAATTGCCTCCATGATCGGATCGGCTACGCCGGATGCCTCGTCCACGATAAAAAGCATATTATCCTCGTGGAACCCCTGCATGTTCTCCGGTTTCGTCGCTGTCCTGGCCACTGCAAACCAGCGCTTTTCATATCCGGCCATATAGACATATGTCTTTGTCCATTTCAGCAGCATGGGGAGCAGCGGGGAGTTATTCATCCACTTATCCACCTCTGACCACAGCACGTCATGGAGCTGCTGCTTTGTAGGCGCCGTGGCAACAATGCGCGGGTACGGAAAGCAGACCAGAAACCAGAGAAGCAGTGCCGCTTCCACGCCGGTTTTTCCGACTCCCTGCCCTGATTTGACCGACACTCTCGGGTAATCCCTCAAATCATAGGCCACCTGGATCTGCCAGTCATCCGGTTCAAACAGCAATACCTCACGCATAAACAGAACCGGATCATTCCGCCACAGCGGGATGCTTTCGTCAAGGAATTCCTCCAGCCATCTCTCACTTTTCATCCTGCTGCCTCCTTGCAGCCATGACCTTTTCGGCCCAGGTCTTCACAATATCCTTTCCGGCTTCTTCATCCTCCAGCTTTTTACTCTCTGTCTTAATCCTCGCCAGTGCCTCTATAGCCTTCGTCTTTGCCCTCTGCACCTTAGTCAGTTCTGCCTCCAGGGTCATTATGCTGGTTATGACAGCTTCCGTATGGGTAACGCTGGTCTCTGTCACTTTCTTATATTTTCCGGCACCCACGTTCTCCCCGTCAAAATCTGTCAGATCCTCCACCTTTTTCGTCTTTGATGCAGATTTGACGGCAAGGCCATGATTCTTAGCTTCCAGTTCCTGGTATTTCCTGATCCTATTCATAAGCCTGCGTTCCCGGATGGAGAACATCTGAAGCTGCATAAACAGATGCTCCTCTTCGGAATCACCCATGCTTTCGATCATGTCCAGTTCTTCATCATCCAGAGAGTCCCAGTATATCCTGGAATGTGCCCCATGCGTTTCTGCATTCTTATTGCGCAGAGGGGCAGCACCGCCTTTTGAACCTTCTGCATTCCGGTTTCCCGGCTGACCGCCCCGTTTCCTCTTTTGCAACGTTGCACTGGTCCCCGCTTCATTTTCTGCAACGTTGCATGGCTTTCTGGGGGAGGTTTTGGCGCCCCATTTTCCTCTGTTTTTCCAACTGCGGATGGTTCCTTCCGGGATATCAAGTTTCCTTGCAATATCAATAAGTTTCATTCCCTTATTGAACAGCTTCTCAGCCTCTGCTTTTTTGTCACCTGGTGCCCTTGGCATATCACCACCTCTCCCCATTCGTTTTTGTTTTCAAAAAACAGAGGAAGGCAACCCGCTCCCTCTGTTTTGCTTTACGAATATTATTTGTCAGGACATTAAATCTTCGTTATGAACTCAGCTTTGGAAAAACCCTGGTCCGGATTACACATCATTTTCAGGAAATCCTCTTTGGAAAACTCCGATAGCCGAAAGATTTCCTCCGGCCTCATGCCAAGCTGCTTCCCGATCTCATCCACAGACTTTCCTTCTGACATCAGTTCCTTTACAATCGCCTTCATCGGCCCCAGAAGATGTGTACCTCTGGCTCTGTTATGGGTGACTGTTCCATAAATGTTACCAGCCTTATCCTTATGCTCTACAATAACCACCGGCACTTTTCCATCCAGCATGGAGCGCAGCGGCTCTTCTCCGGCAACCGTCCACCGGTGAAATCCGTCAATAATCGTCAGGTCGGGCCGCACTACAACCGGAAGCGTCCATCCGTTTGTAAGAATAGACTGTTTCAGCAGCTCCAGATTCTGCCGGGATACCTTGTTGGGGTTATAGTCATTTGGTTTTACCTTGTTCCGGTCCACCCACTGGAGGGTGGATAGCGGTCTAAACATCCTACTGTCCATATCCGGATTCCTCCTTTTTCTTTGCCCCGACAATGTATTTCCCGTAAATCCTCTGATACAGTGCCCGGAATGTACGCAACTTCGGATCGCTGGATATGAGGCCTTCGTAAATCGCTTTACAGTCCCTATTATCCGCAATAGCAGATACACTCATAAAGAAATTCCGGTATTTCTCGGCAATCTTCCGTTTATGCTTTGTCTGAAAATTTCCATCCATGTCCGAAAACAGCTCCAGGAGAGCGGCTTTATAGTCTTTCTCTGCAATCCCTTTTTCCTGCTCTTTTCTGGTGGCGCTGTTCCGTCCAAACATCTCACTGTCCCAGTACAACGCTGCAAGATAGGCGTTTGGTTCCCGCTGTGTGATCCGTTCCATCAGACCAGGGTAATACTCATTGATTTTAACAAGACTCCTGGCAGTATCCACGGAGAAAAACTGTGACACCCTCAGCTGGCCCTTTTTCGTGCCGGACTGCCATAGGAACAGGTATATTTCTGGTATATCCACTCTTTCCCGCATCAGATAGAGCCACACATCATTGTTTGTCCAGTCGTAGATCGGGAATATCTGTTGCTTATTTGTCATGGATTTACCGGATTTCAGCATCAGCGCGATATTCTGCAAACGCTGTACTGATTCTGCTGTGCGGATGCCGGTTATGGTAATCCCCCCGGCGGAAACCCTGGGCAGAAAGTTCTGATATGCATCCACACGGGGACGTAAAAGCGGATGCCTGCAAATTGCAAATGGCGGAGGCTGCCTAACCCAGACATTCTTTTTATACCGGTCCCAGCAGATAAAGGTTTCATCATTAGACAGCTCATTAAAGCAGTTGTAGTGTTTCACCTCCAGGCAGAACCACTCAAACTTTGCCCCGGCTAGCAGGAATATCCTGCGCCACTCCTTCACTTTTTCTTCGATACACGGGAAAATGGCTTCTTCGTCTATGAACTGCACCGTAAGCTGGGCCGGACTGATCTCCCCGGCCCGGATCAGGTTCAGTACAAGCTGGGCCAGACAAAGACTGTCCTTCCCACCGCTGAAGGACATATAAACCGGAAGCCCATTCCGGAACACGTTTCTGATCCGGATCTTTGCAGCTTCCACCACATCAATGCTGGCCGGACATCTCCTTATTGCCATATTTTTTCCCCACATTTCGGACAGACAAGGAACTTTCTAATCCCGGTAGAATTTTCATTATCTGCTGCCGGCTCCTGCTGCACCATATCCGCCAAATCCTCTGCTGGCTGCTGCTCTCCCTGGTCATTCTCCATTTCCTGAAGCTGCTGCTTACGTTTCCCCGAAGCTTCCTTAATGCTCTGGATCTCGTTCTCGTCAAGGGTTCCATACTCCGAAAGCTTCTGTGTGACATCCTCTGCATCTGACACCATCTGCCGCAGAATCTCTTCATCAAATCCAGGGATATCCAGATCTCCCTGCATTTCCTCCAGAAAGCTGTTCAGTGTGTCCAGGTTTTCAATCCCCAGGCTGAAAATCTTGTTATCCGCTATCATAAGCTTCTTTTTCTGGTTTTCAGAAAGGTTACTGTACTGGTACACATCTGCCGTGTCCCTACCCATTGCGGTCAGGGTATCATACAGTCCGTTTCCGGCCAGAATCACATTATTTTCATCCACAACGATGGGCCTGATCTGCCCGAACATTTCCACGCTCCTGCAAAATTCCCTGATCTGCTGTGCTGAGTGTATCCTGATATTCCTCTCCGGCTTTACAAGATCGGCCAGCTTCATTTTTGTTACTTTCATATCCACAACCTCCAGTTATAGTCTGGTAAGAGCGGTTATGACGTATGATCCATATGCTACCTGCAAATAGCAGAACTGACAGCTTCCAGGACTGTTTTCCCCAGGAGCTGTCTACTGTAAATATTTTATTTCCATTTCTCCAGAAATTCTTTTGCCCCCTGGATATATTCCGCAGCACCCTCCACAATAGAGCGGTCGATCTCACAGATCTCCGTCCATGCGTTTTCCTGGCTGCCGGTCCACTGTCTTGCCGGCCACGGATGTGTGCCGCAAAGATACCCGTTTTTCCAACCATAAACCGGTGGCATCTCCAGGTTATAATAATGGATGTATGCCAGCAGCTCTTCATGGGTCCAGCCAGAGAGTGGGCTGTATCTTGTCACCCCCTGCTTACTGGTATAGATGTTATCTCCCTTTCCCACATAATTTCCATCTGCCCGGCGCCTTCCGAGAAGCATCATATCCAACTGCTTTTCCTTATAATATTTTGTCTGGCCTCTGTGCTGCACAATACGGAACCACATGGAAGCATATTTACTGTCCTGGGGAAAAAGCATCTGCGGATGGGCCGCCAGCCATTTCATGTCCTGCCCGGTGTTTATTATGGACAATTCCGGCGGCCTATGAGCCTCCACCCATTCTGTAAATGCCGGATACTCCAAATTGCAGACAACAAGCACACAAGGAGTTATCCCGGCCATACGGCACACTTCACCCAGGACCAGGGAATCCTTTCCTCCACTCCAGGCATAGGCTGCTTTCTGGCCCCGAGTTTTCTTTCTGATATCGTCCACAGTCTTCTCTACCAGCCGGTCCAGTTCTTTCCGGCTGACCACCTGCCCGATCCTGGCCAGCGCCCCGGTCCAGTCAGAATTTCTGGTCCGCTGCTTTCTTCCCAGCACATTATCCACGGTTTCCACCCCGCTTCCAGGTCACTGCCAGAGCTACCACTCCGGAAAGAATAACCGTCAAAAGGCTTCCCGCTGTCTTGTAACCGGCAAACCCTTTTATATTTCCATATCCAAACACTGGCAGGCCAATTACCATTGCAGAAATAACGCCTGCAACAATCCCCTGCGGCGCCATTCTTATATCTTTAAGGGTAAGAATGGTCGGTAATAATGTGGAGGCCCTGAGCGTCCCGTACATCAGGAACAAATGTGTTACCGTAAGCCCCGGAATATTGGCAACGGCAATGCCGGCGGCCAGCAGCAGAATCATAGAGAATTTTGTTTTTCCCATTGTGTTTTCCTGAAAAATGTCTGTTGTAAGGGAAGATACTGCACACAGGTTGCTGTCAATTGTGGACAGCAGGCCGGAAATAATCATAAATAAAAACGGGATTACCGCCCAGGCCGGGAATAGTGTGCTGATCAGTTCAAAATTGATTACCCCGGTATCCACTGCTGTATACCCCATGCCAGCACCGATAAAGCCCAGGATTCCCATGGACAGTGGCACAATACCAAACAGCAGGGCTCCTGCCAGAAACGCCCTGCCGATTCTGTCTTTTCTGACACAGAAAGCTCTCTGCCAAAAGCACTGGTCACCAAATGGTCCCGATATAAGCCCGATTGTGGTGGGAAGTCCGAATCCGAGAAAAATCTCCCGTCCTCTTTCTGAGAACAGGCATGCGGCATCCCCTGCGGCCCCTCCTAAACCCGTAAGCAGCGTTTCCAGCCCTCCGCCATTCTTTACACCAAAAGCCATGAAACCAGTGCTGGCGGCCAGCATAAAGACCATCTGGACAGCGTCTGTCAGTATCGAGGCCCTTATCCCTGAAAACTGGGAATAGGAAAACGCAACTGCTGCCATGATCACCGTCATAAAGGCAAACGGGATTCCGGTAAGCATACTTAAAATCCTGCTGCCTGCCAGCAACTGCACACCGGTAGATAATACCGACAGCGTCCCCATCTGAAACAGATAGACATCTTTTACAGATCTGGACCTGTATTTTTCATACATATACCCGGAAAGGGTGATCCCTTCCGGCATTTCTTTTCTGATCCGTTTTGCAAACGGTATAAATAATACCAGACAGAGTACATTCGGCACCAGAAACCAGAAAAGCCCTGCAAAGCCCCTGGTATATGCGCTCTCTGCTGATGTGAACAGCGCCGGTGCCCAGATCCAGGTTGCCGCTATGCTGAGTGCTGACACTGCCCATCCGGCATTCCTGCCACCCACACAGAATCTCTCCACACTGTCCTCTTTTTTTGTCATAAGTACCGTTGCCCCGAACATCACCACTGCGTAGGCCAGCAGCACCATCCATGTGTCATTCATGTTCTTCCTCCAAAATTTTTATACTGGAGGAGCCCCATGCCTTCCTGGCCCGTTTTCTCTCCTTTCCCGGAATGACTGGCATGAAAAAAGGAAGCCTGGCTGGTCCCAGACTTCCCACGACGTTGATTTAAAATTTTACAAGTACTATTCTGCCACTTCTATATTTGATTGTCAATGGAAAGTTTTTTGAGCGGGAGGATTTAATGTACGTGCAATCCGTCCACCCCAAAAATGAGTGCTGTCAGCCGTTCAATCCCCACCCGGAGATCTGAGTACACGCTGTCCTTGGAAATATTATGCTTTTCCGCAATCTCTTTAGCTGAAAGCGGTTCCTCCGCCATATACATATCCCATACCACATGGTAGCGGCGCAAATCAAGCCCCCTGCTGTTAGAGCGTTCACAATAAGAATAATACAACCCGAACATGGTTTCGATGTGGGATACAATAATCGCTGTCCTGGTTGCACTATTCTTAATGCTCTGGATGATCACCTCGTCATTATAAAGCGACATCATGGATTCCAGAATGTCCAGAGCGGATTCATTCATCTGTGTCCGTCCAAAAACAGAATTCTCTGCATGCTCCTTCAGCATGTGATAGTTCCGCAGAAGCAGTTTTGTGTTACGGAGTCTCCGGTCAGTCCTGCGGCTGTGCTCCTTTTTCCTCTCCTGCTCAAATGTTTTCAGTGCTTCCCTGGCTCCGACAGTTGCTGCTTTCTCGTATATTTCACGGAGTTCTGCGGCCGAGAGGCATACGAATCTGGGGTGGGCCGGTTCTTCTTCATCCTTACGGTTCTGTTCCCGGGCCGGCTTTTCCGCATGAGCACGCAGAGCTTCTTCTACTGCTTCGGGCGTAATTCCCATTTCTGCGGCAATCCTCTCGGTTCTCCAGCCGGCCGATCTGAGTGCCGCCGCTTTCCCGGCATCAATATTTTTGTTGTCTGTTTTCATGCAATCGCCCTCCTGATTCTCTTTTAAATTTATATCTGGTGTGATATAATTCAAGTGTCTGTTGGAGGGTTGCGAAAGCACTCTCCTTCTCCTATTCTCCCGAAACCGTCTTCAAAAAATCATCCATGGATATCTGTCCAGGAATATTATAGTCAGAATCTTCTCCCCTGGCCCGATTTTCCTTCCTATGGTCAGCAGAAGGGTATGTACCAAATTTCCTTCTATAACAGACCGGCCCGTATCCCAGTTCCCTGCTTAGGGGTGTTGTTAATTTTCTGCCACAGATTGAACATTTCATAGCCCTCCCTCCGCCAGATGTCTTCTTATGCACTTTCGTATGACTATGGCAACCACCGCCGGCTCCATCCGCATCTCAACCGCAATATCTTTATCCGTCCACCCGGCTCTTTTCAGAGCCATAATCTTTCCGGTATCAATACGCTTTGGAACCCTTTCCTCCGCATTTTCTTTTATCTGCTTCAGTTTCCTGGATTTTGGTACGCTTTTTGTCTTAGCCATTTGCCTCCAACCCTTTCCGCAGGGCACATTCCGTACACAAGGCAACGGCCCCCTGCTGAAGCACTACTGAAAGAAGTGGCGTCCTCCAGCATTCACACCCACACGCTGGACATTGTGTAAGTTCCCATCCTTCCCGGCCAGCCGGAATATTCTTTCTCATAGGCATCATGGCATATCCGCCCTTTTCCTCTGGGCCTCTCGGCCATATTCTTACTTCCACGTTTATTCCTCCGATTCCATACCCCGCAGTTTCCGGTCAATAACCGGTATCAGCATCATTGCCGACATTCTCATATGTATCCTGGTGGGCGCTTCCACGATTTTATGCAGCATATCTGTATAAATCTGCTCCGCGGACAGATCCCTGGAATAGTCCTCAGCCATCTCTTTCGTTTCATTCACAATCGGTATCATTCGGCACTTCTCGGCAATCCTATGAATCTGCTGTTTCGCCTCATCCGAAAAGACAACTGAATTGTCCTCCCCTACAATATCCATGTCAAATAGGTCCGTGATCATTTCATCAAGTTCCAAGTTCTGCATCCTCCTTTTCAATCCCGGCCATCCGGCCGATCTGCTCAATATGAAACCGGTAATACTCTTTTCCAGGGACAGCTCCCCACTCTTCTTTTCCGGTTCCGACAGACAATTTGCACATGACCTCCACTTCCGGAGAATTACGTCTATATCCGTTTTGGAGAATAACTGGCAGAGCCTTACTTGTGCCCTGGGTTCCGAGCAGCTCCAGAACAGTCTCCGTTTCCTCGCTGGGAAATCCCAGCCAGTGTATAATCCTCACGGTCCAATATGGTTTTATCTCCCGGTATTCATCTTTTTTCTCTCCGGAAAGTATCATATCAAGCCACTTGCGCTCTATGGGAAGTATCAACATAGCTCACTCGCCTCCTTTTGTAAATGGTTTTCCTTTATCCTTCTAAGATTATCCAATGCTCTCTGCAGATCATCCTCTACACGCCCTAATTCTTTCGGATAGCTGCTGCTCAGAGCATCATCCAGATCTTTTAAAGTATCATCCAGATTTCGGTACCAGCGCCATCCTAATATCTGATGCTTTTCCAGAATCTCCTCGATCTTACGGAGCTGCTCAAGCCGTCCCTCCACATCGCTCAGGCGCTCAAGCCTCTCCTGGCAATTTTTGAGATCCTTTGCCATCTTACTTCCGAAGTCTCGCCCTATCTTCCTCTTTTCGCTCTGATCCGCGAGATAATCTCTGGCATATTCTGCCCGATCCTCATAAAACGGTATCCGCTCCTGATCCAGCCGGCTGTAAATGATATACTTATAAACTCCCACCGGCTCCTCGATTTTCCGATAAACCGCCCTTCTCTTTTTCAGGAGTTTCCCTGTTTCGGGATAATAGTAGATCAGGCCGACATTTTCCGGAATTTCATCCTTTGCCACCAATCCCGCAGGAACCACGAAATAAAATTCATTACAGTATTGCAGATACAAATGCCATTTATTATCTCCAAGGAAATCGCTGCGGCTTACCTTGATTTCATATCCGGTTATACATGGCGCCGTATAGCTTCTGGTCATTGCCAGTCCGTCAAATTTGAGCATTCCTTGTGGATCCGGAAAGTATGTAGAGCAGGTTTTGCACTCTGTAAGGAAATAATCCTTCGGATGGTATTTAGCCAGCGCTTTCTTTATTTCTGTTGATGTTACTTTTAGCACCTGTCTCACCTCCTTCTTTCTTGGCCTCTTTCCCCCTACCACTATATTTCACAGCTAAAGCCATCGCATCCTCTCCAACATCATCTTTTCTCTCTTTCGCCTCCATTTTCTTTTTACACTTCTCCAGCTGCTTTTCGTAGTCATATTCGATCTGTTCTGCCAGCCGGTCGGCCATCTTCGTGAACACCCCCCGGTAATATGCCTGGTAAAAGACATCATCAGCCTTTATTTCATCCAACATATTTATATAATCGTGCAGCATACAGATGATCAGCACCACATCATAGTATGAACAGCTGACAACATAGTCACACATCAGGCGGAGATTGATGGCTTTTTCAATCATCACCTGCTTTTCTTCCTCCCGGGACATTTCTTTTTCAACCTCATGGAGAAACTGAAACAAGAACCACAGCCGTTCTTTTTTATCCATCACATTCCACCTTTCAACTAAATTTCCACGCATCCATTCCATACAGATTGTGGCTTTTCCCTGTCAGAGTGATCTTATCCGTAAATTCCTCTCTGCAGCTTTTCTTCGCTGCCCTTCTCATTCCCCGAGAAGTGCATCTCTTTATATGCCGTTTGTACCCAGGACCGACAAATCTGTTTTTATGATACATTCCCATAGGCACCTCCTATTTTTTTATCAGCCTTATCCTTTTTCTGTTCCTTCTGGCTCCATAATCAGACATAACAAATTCCACGCATTCTTCTTTGCGCTGATTCAGTTTCCGGCGATCTCCATCATATACCCGGCAGTCATCACAGTTGAAGCACGGCTCCTGCATCTCCCCTGGCTTAACTCTGTCCAGTGACTGCTCCGCATTATTCACGCAAAACTCGCATAGACAGTTGGCGCATAGGCATACCGGATCTCTTACCTTTTCAAACAGCTGCTCAAATTGTGTCCGGGGTAGCCTCTGTTCGCTTTCTGGTGGTTTCTCTATGAAATCAAATATATCCATCTGCCGATGCATGCCGCCCCTCCTCCATCAAAATTTAATTGTGAGTAGCGTTAAAATTCTCCATGGCCCACTTATTCCCTGTTGCCGCTACCGCAAGCCGTGTACGCTCCTGTGGTGTCAAAATCCCATGCGGAACGCTGTCCAGCGCCTCCATGGTCCCGCAGTCATCGCAGATTATGGTCTTATTGTCAACTCTCGATACGGCCAAAAGCCGCTCAAATTTTCTTCCACATTTCGGACATATCTTCATACTAAACCTCCAAAATCTTCAAAAGTCATCTGAATATTAGCCGGCTCAAAGTTCATCCACAGCACTTCTTTTTTCTTGGAGTTGACCTGGGAATAAGATGTGTTTTCCCGGCGCTCCCATTTAGAAAGAATGTCCCGATACAATTCTGTATCATAGCCGCTTATCATGGCTGGTCCTTTATGTTGGAGCAAAACCTTCAGCAGTTCCTCATGTTCCATATCATCCATTTCACATCGGTATTGCTTCCCGTGCCTAGTCTCCAACACATACGGCGGATCGCAATATATCAGCACGTTTTCAAAATTGAACCGTTTTATAAGTTCAAGCGCCGGCCTGTTTTCAATCTGTACGCCCCTGAGCCGTTCAGCAGCCTGCATAATCTTCCCCGGCAGATTGCACCAATCCTGTGATGCGTAGGAGCGCTCCCGCCCCTGCACATCATTCTTCCAGCCCACACGCTCCCCGGAAGTCCGGAAACCATGTCCCATATTAAGCCTGATATAGAAATTCAAAGCAGCTTCAAATTTGTCCTCTGGAATTTCCTCATATGACCTTTCGTATACTTCCCGTGCGTATGGTGTCATATAAATCATTCCTGCCAGCTTTTCCGGATTTTCCCGTATGCACTCAAAGAGATTAACAACATTGCAATCCAGGTCATTAACCGTCTCGATATGGGATCTAGGCTTATTGAACAGGACGGCTCCGCTTCCAAAGAATGGCTCCAGATAGCTGTGGTGCTTTGGGAAAAATCTTATGATCCAATCTGCCAGCGACCACTTACTTCCCGGATACTTCGCTATCGCTTTCATCGGCCTTACGCTCCCGGAGCCAATACCGGCTGATCGGCTCCACCAGCCCCATCCTCCCCCGCTTCTGCTGCCGCCTTCCGTATCTGTTTTAAAGCCATCTGGTACCCAATGGCCCACAAATACACACGCTCGCTGATCCGCTTCCCTATATGTGCAAATTCTGATTCCCACCACGGATCCGCATATCTCTCTGCAAGTTCAACAAAGGCATCAGGATACGGAACATTTTCTCCAAAAGTCATTTCATCGCATAATCTGAGCATTTCTGCAAAATCTTCCTCAACCTCACCTGCTGATATTCCATGATTCCAATTTCCATCATCTTTCAGAAATTCTTCCTTTATGCCCTCAAGGTCTGACACGATATCGTGCCATTGATAATCATATGTGTCGGAAGAACACTGGAATTTTCCCATGAAGTATGAGATATCATTGATATAACACGCCAGCTTATCCGGTGTTACATGATTGAACCAGCTGGCTATGCAGTCTCCCAGATCCCCACTGACAATCAGATTTCCTTTCTGGCAATCCACAATATATCTGACCGCATATTCTCCGCTGCCGCTCTTATCCCTCCAATCCAAAATCAGGAAATCCTCATTTTCCAGTACCACCGTAGCTTTATGATTCTTAAATCTTTTCATGCATCTGTTTTTTATGCTTTCGTCCATGTCTGCTCCTTTCCGGGCGGCAGCGCCCGCCGCCCTGGTTTATTTGTGTGATATCATTCCTTTCCGAGACCAATCGGAGTATCTGGCGCTAATTTATTGCCACCGGGAGAACGATTGTTTTAAAATCGCTGTCCTCGGCCTCGACAATCATAGGCATTTTCGGTCCCCCAAAGGAAACCCCGACATTCTCACAATCAAAAGCTTTCAGCGTTTCCAGTACCAGCCGGGCATCAAACCCTATTGTCAGCGCCTCTGCCATATCCTCCTGCAGTTCCACCGTTTCGTGATAGTCTGTTGTCTTGTCCTTAATACTCAGGCTCAAAGAACTTCCATCCAGTTCAAACCGGACCGGGCATCTTTCCTCCGTACACATTTTCGCCCTTGTCATAGCATCCAGCAGCGCCATTCTTGATACGACCGTATGTAAAGGCAGCTCCTTAAACATGGTCTGATACTTGAAATACTCTCCCTCGACCAACCGGGTGTATACCTCAAAATCCTCCGTGATGAATACCGCTCCCGTCTTACTATGTCTGATCTGCACATCCCCTGACATTCCGAGAGATTTCAGCTTATCCACCGTGTTTTTGGGTATCAACAATTCAAACTCGCCGCTGTACTCCACTTTATCCCATGCCAGCACATGGCCGTCCAGTCCGACAAAATTCAGCTGTCCTCCGCTTGCCTGCAGACACATGGAGGACATCACAGGATTGCTACCCTGCGCAGGCACCGCATAGGATACACGCTTTATGGATTCCAAAAGCATATCCGCCTTAATTGTTAGTTCGCTGCCCTCTTCCTGGGAGGCCGTTACCGGAAATTGTACCGGATCCATTGTCTGATACTTATTCTTAATCTTGTCGGCCTTAATCGTGATGATATTGCCAGCTACAACAGAAACCTCCATCTCCCCATCCGGCAAGTTATTGATCAGGTCAAATGCTCTTTCCGGAATGATG
>Ga0137310_100519_pt1 | contig 25649 bp, 23 predicted proteins | sample NAcewiD2O_June_2_FD_97183 | JGI IMG/M metagenome (GOLD analysis project Ga0137310, IMG submission 97183) | Mouse cecal microbial communities from Vienna, Austria - N-Acetylglucosamine amended D2O_June | ecosystem: Host-associated > Mammals > Digestive system > Large intestine > Cecum | place...
ATCAATCATCCTCTGGGCGTTCATGGCTTCTTTCTTCGCGTACCGTGCGTCGGCAGAGTCCTCGGCATCAAAATATCCGTTGGCATTGACACGGGACATATCATACATGGTGGAGGCAACCGTCGCCTTAACGCGGGTATCCAATGCTGCCACATTGAGGGCCAGGCCTCCCCATCCGCAGATGCCGATAATGCCGATACGGTCAGGGTCAATATTTTCCTGTGCGGAAAGGAAATCTACCGCTGCCTGGAAATCCTCTGTATTGATATCCGGAGAAGCCATATAACGGGGCGCGCCGCCGCTTTCACCAGTAAAAGAAGGATCAAATGCCATAGTGATGAAACCACGTTCCGCCATCGTCCGCGCATACAGTCCAGCCGCCTGCTCCTTCACCGCGCCAAAGGGCCCGCATACCGCGATCGCGGCCAGTTTCCCCTTGGCCTCTTTCGGCTCATAAAGGTCTGCCGCCAGTGTGATCCCATAGCGATTCGTAAATGTCACCTTGCGGTGGTCCACCTTCTCACTTTTCGGGAACGTCTTATCCCATTCCTTGGTCAGTTCCAGTTTTACAGTATTTTCCATTTTATAATGCCTCTCTTTCTTTTCATCATTTTTTAGTTATCGCTTTTCTTTTTCCATACGCCATACTAAAAAATCAAGACATTCAACCCTTCCCTGACTTTCATGTAGATTGTCCATCAAACTACAGCGGTGCTTCCGCAGCGTTTTAATGGTATCCTGAACCTAGCCGTTACCATACAGCCTTAAGACTTCTTCAATGATTTGTGAGCCGCATCCAGCATCCCTAAGATTCTGAATTAAATCATCCGTATGACCGCCTCCCTTCCTGCTATGTCTGTATTATATCCTCTTGATTTTCATTGTGCTAATTGCTATAATTCATATCATAATATGAATTTTTGGAATATCACAGGAGGACAATATGGAACCGCGAACCATGAGATACTTCCTTGCGGTGGCAAGGGAGGAAAATATGACCCGGGCCGCGGATCTGCTCCACGTTACCCAGCCTACGCTTTCCAAACAGTTAAAGGCACTTGAAGACGAACTTGGTAAAAAACTGTTTACTCGCCACAGTTTCAGCATTCAGCTTACGGAAGAAGGGATTTTACTGAGGAAACGCGCGGAAGATCTGGTAAAAATGGCAGATAAGATTACAACGGAATTTCTTGCCCTGGACGACACTCTTGGGGGCGATGTTTACTTCGGTATGGCGGAATCTTACCAGATCAGGCATCTTGCCTCCGCCATCAGGCAATTTAAAAATACCTTTTCTGATATGCGTTACCATATTACAAGCGGCGATACGGAGCAGGTCACGGAAAAGCTGGATAAAGGCGTAATTGATTTTGCTGTCCTGGCCGAAGAACCAAATACCTCAAAATATCATTTCCTTGCCTTTCCCGAAGCCGATCTATGGGGCGCTGTCATGAAAGCGGACTCTCCCCTCGCGAACAGGCAGGCTGTTGAGCCGGAGATCATAGATGAACTGAAATGGGAGGAACTTTATGTATAACCGCCAGCTGGATGCTTTTATCAAAACCGCTGATCTGGGAAGTTTCAGCAAGGCCGCGGAAGCCATGTATATATCAACCCCTGCTGTCATCCAGCAGATCAACCTGATGGAAAACCGGTGTGGTTTCCGCCTGTTTATTCGCTCCACCCATGGCGTTAAGCTGACTTCAGCCGGAAAGTCTTTTTATGAAGACGCGAAGACGCTTATTCGGCTGTCAGAGGACGCTCTTGACCGGGCCCGGCTCCTTGCCCAGTCCTCAGAATATACGGTTCGGGTTGCCACTTCTCTTTTATATAAATGCAGGCTTCTCCCAGAGATATGGGCAAGGGCCAGCAGACAGCTTCCCGAGTTAAAGATTGAGATCCTTCCCATGGCGGAATATCAGAACAGGGGCACTTCTTTTTCCATGTTGGGGGTCAGGTATGACATGTGGGAAGGCATCTACGGAACCATCAGCTGGAAGGGCATGTGCCAGTTTCTGGAACTGACCCGGTCTCCCATTTGCTGTGCCGTAGCGAAACATCACCGGTATGCGGCGCGTCAGATTCTAACCATGGAGGATTTTGACGGAGAATGTATCGTTATGCCCATTGAGGGTGTTTCCGCTGAACTGGACGGGTTCCGCCAGGAGGTTCTTCATAACCACCCCGCTGTCCGGATCATTGATTCTTCCTATTACGGCGTTGACACTTTTACCCTGTGCGAAATAAACCCTTATATTCTCATCACGCAGCCAATCTATTCTGACATCCACACCAACCTGATAACCATCCCGCTGGAAACCGATTATACCATGCCTTACGGCCTGATCTATGCCAATGAACCCACCGCGGCTACAGAAAAATTTATCCAGGCTACCAAAAAGATGCTTAAAAAGGGAGAGCTTAAAAACATCTAAGGTTTTTAAGCTCTCCCTTTATCAATTCCATACTGGTTGACTATTCCAGCGCTCCCGCTACATCCTCCAGATACTTCCGGATCGTCAGGTGCTGGGGGCAGCGCTTCTCGCACTTTCCGCACTTGATACAGTCAGAAGCCTTGCCGTGGGTCTGGGTTAGATTTCCGTAGTAGGTGCGGGCAACCATCCCCTGAGGACCGCCGAAGCGTTTTAAGTTATTATAGATGGAAAAATAATCGGGAATGGCAATCTTTTTCGGACAGTCGTCAACACAGTACCGGCAGGCTGTACAGGGAACGGCGATGGCGGCCTTGATGATCCCGGCGGCTTTTTCCACTGCCTTCTGCTCATCCTCATTCAGGGGACGGAATTCCTTCATATAGCTGATATTGTCTTCCATCTGTTCCTCATTGCTCATGCCCGACAGCACCATCATCACGTTGGACGGTGAAGCCGCGAAACGGATGGCCCAGGAGGCAACAGAAAGTTCCGGGTTCTGCTTCTGATAAAGCTCCCTGGCCTCGTCAGGAATATTCACCAGGCTGCCGCCCTTGATGGGTTCCATGACAATAACTGGTTTTTGGTGCTTTACGGCCACTTCATAGCATTTCCTGGATTCTACGGTAGGGTCCTCCCAGTCTAAGTAGTTCAGCTGGATCTGTACGTATTCCATTTCCGGGTGTTTGGTAAGGATTTCGTCTAAAAGCTCCGCCTTGTCGTGGAAGGAAAGACCAATATGTTTTACTTTCCCCTCTTTCTTTTTCTGCTGTACAAATTCAAACGCGCCCATCCTCTCCGCCTGGCCGTAAGAGGGCCCTCCAAGTCCGTGGAGCCAGTAATAATCAATATAATCCAGGCCGAGACGCTCCAGCTGGGCCTCAAAAAATCCCTGCATATCCTCTTCCTTCTGGATCATAAAAAGGGACAGCTTGTCTGTAATGGTGTAGGAGGAACGGGGATAACGCTTCACCACTGCCTCCCGAAAGGCCACCTCACTGTTTCCTCTGTGGTACGGCGCCGCTGTGTCAAAGTATGTAAATCCGTTCTCCATAAACGCGTCCGCCATCTTTTTTACGGTTTCAATATCTACGCTGCCGTAATCATCCCCGTCTAGCTGGGGCAGACGCATCAGGCCAAAACCAAGTTTTTTCATGTTCTGCTTCCTCCTTCTTGTCCGCAAATAGTCATAAGTTCTCTTCTTATTTTACCAGTTTTCTCTGGATGAAGGAATTACAAATATCTTGCAGCTGTATGAAGTTAAAACTTAAAACCAAGGAAGACCAGGGCGGCAGGGGGAAATGGTCACGGCTTCCCGGAGGATGGCTTTTTCCTGGGCTTTTTCGGCTTGGGCTCCGGGAGCTGGCGGCAGGTAGCTGTCACCAGCCTGGTCAGAAGCTCCCGGTCCTCGGTATTATCCACGAGAAGATAGTTTTTCGCTCCCTCGTAGGGAGGAGCCTCCTCTAAGTTTGGACACAGCTTCCTGCCAGCCTCGGTGATCTTCACATAAAACTGATCGCCACAGATCAGGGCAAAGATCTTTCCGTCACAGTATATGCCGTATTCCCCGAACATTTTTTTGTAAGTGATGGTTCCGGCATCCTTTAGCTGATCCGCGATAAATTCCACAAATTCGATTTTTGACGCCATGGCTATTCTCCTTTTTCTGTTTTCATCTCCTGCCGGAGTTTCCGCCGGCAAATTGTCTGTTTTTCTCCCTGTCTGTCATTTCGGCAAAAACGCTGTCAGCATTAGGGCAATATTTCCATAAGACCGGACTTGTCAATAAGAATACTTGTCCTTGTACCTAAAAAGGCAGGCCAGGGATAGGCAGAACATGATCCCTTCCGCCGCGGGCACTGCCAGCCACACTCCCGTGACGCCAAAGAAACGGGGCAGCAAAAGGATATTGCCTGCCAGGAGGACAAAGGTCCGCAGAAAGGAGAGAACCGCTGATGTTCTGCCGTCGGACAGGGCCGTAAACATGGAGGAGGCGAACAGGTTCAGCCCGCAGAAAAGAAAACCGTAGGAGAAGACGGAAAATCCCTCCGCCGCGATGGCGTACACCGGCGATGAGTCAGGGGCAAACAGCGCCGCGATCTGCGGTCCCCCTGTGATGGAGAGCCCAAATACTGCCAGGGATACAGCCATGATAAATCCGACGCAGGTCCAAATTACCTTCCTTTGCCGCCGGATGTTTTTGCTGCCGTAGTTGAAGCCGATAATCGGGGCCGCGCCCATGGAAAAACCGATGTACAGGGTGTTCAGCAGAAACTGGGAGTAGATGATGATGGTGACTGCCGCGACCCCGTCCTCTCCCAGCAGATTCATCATGGCGCGGTTGAAGAGAAAGGTGGTGACGGCAGAGGACAACTGTCCCACCATCTCCGAGGAGCCATTGAGACAGCTCTCTCTCAGCACCGGCCATTTCCACCGGGGCGCTGTAAAGGAGAGTAGGTTTTTGGACCGGAGGAAGAAAACACACCCAACAATGACTGGAATCAGATATCCACATCCCGTACCCAGTGCCGCTCCCTGGATGCCCAAATCACAGGTTACAATAAACACATAATCCAGCACAATATTCACAACACCTGCCAGAACCGACAACCCAAACCCCATTCCGGGTTTTCCGCAGGTTACAAACAGGTTGGAAAACAGAGTCTGAACCACATTGGCAGGGATAAACCACAAAAGGGTTCCCAGATAGGCTTTGCAGTAGGGAAACAGCAGGTCGCTGGCCCCCAAAGCGCGGATGATCGGGTCCAGACACAGGGTTCCGGCCGCGAAAATACCCGCTCCCACCGCCGCTCCGGCCAAAATCAGAAAGGTAAAATCCTCCCGTGCCTCTTTAAAATTTCCCGCCCCCATTTTCCGGGAGATCACCGCGTTTCCTCCGGCGGCTATCATGGTTCCCAGGCCCACGGTGACGTTGATAACGGGACAGGTCATATTGATGGCGGACAGGGCGTTGGTGTTGACAAAACGGGCCACAAAGACCGTGTCCACCACAGTGTAGAGGCCCATAAAGACCATCATGACCATGGTGGGAAAGGCGAAGGCGAGAAGGGATAAGCCGCTCCAGGGCCGGTCCAATACATGGTCGCTCATACCCCGGTTCCTCCTTTCAGGGCCTTATGTCCCGGCGGCAGAATCAGCCGCTGGGTGGGATAACCGTACTCGGTCAAAAGCTCTGCCTCCAAAAAGCCCAGGTTTAAATATTCCCGGCGCTGTCCCGTGTCCGCCCGGTCCCCAGCCCGGAAGGTGGTGATACTCAGCTGGCCATCCACGGACAGATGGCTCAGAAACGCTTCTGTCACGCCCTGGTTCCGATACTGAGGGTGAACCCCCAGGAAGTGGATGGCCCCCGTCTCCCGGGAAAATGCTGCCGCTCCCACCGCCAGTTCCCCGTCCCACATGAGAAACGCCTCATTTCTCCTGATGTGCTTCTTCAGATTTTCCAGGTGCTCTTTCTCCTGAAAGCAGGGGAAATCCCGGACCACCAGCAAGACCAGCTTCATCCAGTCCGCGACATTTTCCTCCCTGGCGGTTGTGACGCGGGGGACCATCTGGCCTGGAGCCGGGGGACTGGGAGTTAAGGTCAGCTTAAGCTGGAGTGGATAAAATTTTTTCCCCATCCGGTATTCTGCGGGGGTCTGCTTGTACATGGCTTTGAAAATGCTGGTGAAGGCCTGCTGGCTTTCATAGCCTGCTGCCAGGGAAACGTCCAGGACCGGCTTTTCTGAAAATACCAGAAGCTCTGCCGCCCTGGTCAGTCTTCTGCGCCGGATGTAGTCGTGGAGCGTCATGCCCGTCTCGGCCGTGAACATGTGGTGCAGGTGGTATTTTGAATAGTGGGCCGCCTCTGCCACGGCTTCCAGATCTATTCTTTCGCTTAGATGAGTTTCTATATAGAGAATCGCCATGGCGGCAATCTCTGCCCGGGTTCTTCCCATGTGAAGCCTCCTTTCAGTCTGAAGTTTTCTGCTGTCTGGGATTCTATCACAATTTTACCGGAAATGTTTCATCATTCTTGCGGTTTTAATTGACCTTCCCGCGGTCGTCTCATCAATCGAGCGGGGGAGGTCCTTCCCCCTACTCGTCCGCGCCAGGGCCGCTTTAGAGGCCATATTCCTCTCCGCCTTGTGTACATCAAGAAAGGGCCAGGACTTTTCGTCCTGGCCGGAAAATCAGTACTTCCAGATACAGCGGTCCCGTCTGAAATACAGACATACCCCGATCCCCACAAAAGCGATGACAAAAAACAGGAATGCCGCTCCGGAACCCTTGCCGTATCCGAACAGTCTCACCAGAACGCTGTCCATGGCCTGGGCTTCCATAACGGGTTCAAAAACCTGGTCCACCAGCACTCCTCCCAGAAAATATCCCACCGGTATGGTGAAAAACTGGAGGGAATTCCGCACCGAGTACACCCGCCCCTGCATGTCTTCCGGCACATGGAGGCGGAGGATGGCATCCAGGTTGGCGTTCATCAGCGGGATGGCGACCCAGCCCAGGAATCCTCCCAGACACCACACAACAGGAGTCCTTCCCAGAGCCAGAAGAAAATTCTCCGTGCTCATGGAAAGCAGCAGACAGTCGCAGATGACCCTGGTCCGGCTTTTGGGCTCCCTCATAAAGGAGGCCAGGATACTGCCCGCGAACGTGGCGATGCCGATGACAGTGTTGACCAGCCCCAGAACCTGCTGGCTACCGCCCTGTCTGGAGAGGATCATGGCCGGAAACGCCGCGTTGTACACAGAGGCCACCAGGTTGATGGTTGATAAAAACAGGATCAAATGAAAGATCCCCTGCTCCCCTTTCAGGTAAGCGATCCCTTTACGGGCGGAGACAAGCAGCTTCTCTTCTGCCCCTTCTCTCCCCTGGTTTTCGGGGATCCGGATTCCGAAGGCCAGAGTCAGAAAAGCCACAAAAAAGGTCAAAAGGTCAAAGGCAGCCACAGCCCCCATGCCTCCCAGCCCCATAAAGGCGGTGGCGATAATCGGGGTCATGATGGAGTTTAAAGAACTGGAAAAATATCTCAGCCCCCCTACCTTCTGGTAATATTTCTTTGGCAGCACTCTGGTGGTGGCCACCTCCGAGGCAGGCTGCTGCAGCGTGTTCATGAGCCCGTTTACGGCGTTGATCACATAGAGGTGCCAGATCTCAAGGCGTCCATTGTACAGCAGAGCCAGCATAATCACCGTGGTCAGGGCGGCCCCTGAGTCGCAGACCAGCATGGTGGCTTTCTTGTTCCACCGGTCGCTCAAAGCTCCGGCGAAAATACTGAATATCACATAGGGCGCGTAAGAGCTGACCATCAAAAGGGCAGTCATCAGCGCCGAGCCCTTCTGGGAATAAGACCAGATCACCAGGGCGTAGCTTGTCATGGCGCTGCCAAGGCCAGAAAAGGATTGGGTAGCCCAGAGCAGCAGAAAGGTTTTCATTTCCTGTAATGATTTTATAAAGTTTTTCATAGACTTTGCTCCTATTCTTTCTCATAGAGTGAATGAAATTCGCAAAGCCTTCGAGCAGTGTGCCCGCTCCATGCAATCCTGCTCTAAAGGACTTTGCATGGAGCTGTCGCGATGCACAGCATGGCGGTTACCTCCTTATCTGTAAATTTAGGTTTTATTCTATCACAAACTTGTCCGGAAGCCAAGTTCTTGTTCAACGCGAAACCGCAGGCAATTTTGAAGTTGCTGATCAGTCATGGGCCAATACCGTTATGGAAGCAAAGCAAATTGAAAACTTAATGTGAACTAAAACGGCTTATATCATTGCCTTCCCCAAAAAGGCAGTCTATAATAACAGTAAGGCCCCGCAAAGGCCAGAAAAAACGCTAAACGAAAACAAGGAGGGATCACAATGCTTGGTCTGTTCGAAAAGAAAAAAAGCCCGGAGGAACGGTTGGAAAAATGCCTGGAGAAAAAGGACTGGGACGGCCTGTCCAGAGCCTACTACGACCTGGGAGTCGCCGCCATGGACAGGGGGGACTTTAACAAGGCGGTTCTGTGGCTGAGCCGGGCGGACACGGTTTACAGTGCCAGCGACAAGGTTTACAGCAAGACAAGTAAAAACCGGCTTTTCCACAAGGAGATTGTCACCGACTGCTCTGACCGGATCGGTACGCTGGAGGAGGAGGACCTGCTTTACAACAACATTCCCGCGGAAATGGACGAGAAGGTGGAGGAGCTGGAGGATATCCAGGCCCGGGTTCTGGGGCTTTTGTCCATGGCCCGGCTGGTCAGGCTGGGCCAGGCCTTAAGTAAGCTTCCGGGATGTGAAGTTCTCGGCAGGCTGGACTGGGCGGTATCGGTTGTGCTGAAATCCTTCCAGGAACCCATTACCCAGGAGGAATACAGCGGACTGATGGACATATGCAATGACCTCTATGATTTTGGGGACTCAGAGGCTTTCTATGGCGGCGGCCAGATCCCGGTTCCCGGCGGCCCGCCTTTCCAGGTCTTCGACTTAAACGGGATGATGGGCGCGCACCTGGAGCTTAACGGTTATCTGGACAGCCACCTGCGCTTTTTAAGCGCCCTGAGCCAGGGCCAGGAGCCGCCCCGGGCTGACAGTGGCATGGTGGGATATACCCTGCTGCCGGACTACTATGTCCGGATTGGCGCGGGGGAGTTGGAACAGGTTCCTCAGATCAAGGCAGAGCTGAGGCGGATCTGGAGTGACTTTGATTTTGTCCGCTCCCGGGTTACCTGGGAGGAGGTGGCTGACAGGGTGAGGGAATACCAGGAATTGGATATTTTGGGACAGGCATGACAGGGGAAAACGCGAGACCCCTTCCCAGGATTTTGCTGGCGGCTCCGTGCAGCGGCAGCGGAAAGACCGTCATCACCTGCGGGGTGCTGGAGCTTATGAGACGGCGAAACAGGTCCTGTGTTTCCTTTAAATGCGGGCCGGATTATATTGATCCCATGTTCCACCGGTACGTCCTGGCAGTTCCGGGCTACAACCTGGACAGCTTTTTTCTGCCGCCGTCAGAAGTGGTCAGACTGTTTGAAGAAAAGACCAGGGAGGCGGACATGGCTGTCATAGAAGGGGCCATGGGATATTATGACGGGGTCGCCGGAACCACCTCCCATGCCAGCGCCTGGGAGATAGCCGGGCTCACAGCTGCCCCGGTGATTCTGGTGGTGGACGGAAAGAAAAGCAGCCTGTCTTTAGTGGCCCTGGTAAAAGGGTTTCTGGAATATGAAAAAGACAGCCGCGTAAAAGGGGTGATCCTGAACCGGACCTCCCCCCTGATGGCCCGGAAACTGAGGCCGCTGCTGGAAGACTTGGGAGTCCGGCTTCTCGGCGCTGTTCCCCAGTGTGAGGAGGCGGACTGGGAGAGCCGCCACCTGGGGCTGACGCTTCCCGGGGAACAGGACCGGCTTCGGGAAAAGGTAAAGGCCCTGGCAGACCGCCTGGAGCCCTGTCTGGACGTGGAGGGAATTCTAAAGCTGGCAGAAAGCGCTCCGCCTGTTGGAGGTTCTCCGGTTACAGTCCCCTGCCCTCCCCCCGCTGTCCATGCAAAAAACACAGGACAGCCCCGAAAATCCAGCAAAAAAGAGCTCCGCCGCGTTGCCGTGGCAAGGGATGAGGCTTTTTGCTTCTACTATCAGGAAAACTTAGACCTGCTGGAAAGCCTTGGCTGGGAGCTGATTCCCTTCAGCCCTCTTAAGGACCATCATCTGCCCGGTCCCGGGCTTACAGCCATTTTACTGGGAGGGGGATATCCGGAACTGTATGCCAAAGAATTATCAGAAAATCAGGCCATGCTGGAGGATGTGAGAACCGCCTATGGCCAGGGGGTCAAGCTTCTGGCGGAATGCGGAGGCTTCCTCTATCTCCATGAAACCCTTGAGGGAGCCGACGGCCGTTCCTGCCCCATGGCTGGCATCATAAAGGCGGCGGCATACAGGACAGAGAAGCTGTCCCGGTTCGGCTATATCTCCCTGTACGACAGGAAGGGAAATCAGGTGGCAAAAGCCCATGAATTTCACTACTGGGACAGCACCCTGCCGGGTATGGACTTAAAAGCCGTAAAACCCTTAAGCGCCCGGACATGGGATTGCATGCATGTAACCCGTCAGCTGATAGCCGGGTTCCCCCACCTGTATTATGGCTCAAATCCCCGGTGGATCAGAGAGTTTCTGGAAGAAAAATTATAAGACAGAAAAAAAGCCAAGGCTCAATGGCCGGAGTTTAACCGGTGGTTCCCCTTGGCTTTCCTCATTAATCCGGCAGCCGTCTCCAGATTTCCACGATCTCACAGTAGGCGTGGGATTCCTCCGGATATTGGTCATTTAACTCCAGCTGCGTATGTACCGCCTGCCGGTAGGTCTCGATCAGTCCGTATTGATTAAGGGCCCTGTAGTCAATGGCCTTTTCAAAGCCCGCGCCGCAGTTTGTTATGGCGCTGATATGACAGGAAATATCGACCAGATCATACCCGCAAAACTCAAAATTCTCCTTTGCTTCCAGTCTGTAATTGGGCTCGATCTCAGGACGTATAATCACAGCCAGAACCTGCTTGTCCTTCTCTCCCGCCCTGGTCTGAGGGTTCTCTGTTTCCTCCATGTCCATAAGGCCGCAGTCAAAGGTGACCAGTTCGTCGGCAAGTATGTTCCATTGATTAAATGCTTTCAAAGCTTCGTTGTTAACACATCTGTCAGAATAAAAATACCGGATTCTGCCCAGGGACAGATAGTCCTTCTGGATGGTTGTGATAGACATAGCGGTTCTCTCCCCTTTTATGATTCTCCTGGCTTCAAAGAAGCAAACTTCCTGTACTCCTCTTCCGTGTTGATATTGACCCCTATGGCGCTGTCCTCCTCCAGAGAAAGGACCCTGGCCCTGGACCGGACGATGAAGTCCCTCATCCGGTAATTTCCCTCCCTGATCATCTCCTCCATAACCGGAATCACGGCTTTGGGATAAATCCCGAAGAGAGGGTGAATCCGCTCCCCGGTCCGGACCACCATGGCCCGGTCCCTGCCGCCCTCCTTCTGATACTGGTGTGTCACCCAGTCCACGGTCCTTCGGTCGATCAGCGGCATATCGCAGGCAGCCACAAACAGTCCCTGTTCCCCGCAGGACAGAAGGCCGGACCAGATCCCGCCCATGGGCCCCAGATCCGGTATTCTGTCCGCCACCACAGACAGTCCAAGGGCTTCATACCGCCCCGCGGCTTCCCTGGACGCGGACAGGTAGACCGCCGAAAAAGAGCCCAGGGCCCTTCTGATGTGCTCATAGAAGGCAGCGCCCTGATAATCCAGAAAAAGCTTGTCCCGCCCATTCATCCTCCTGCTTCTTCCGCCTGTGAGGATATATCCTCCTATATCCTCTTTCCCAAACCCTGTTGCCGCTTTTTCCATGTCTGACTCCATTTCTAAATGTGGATTTGTCGAAATATTCCTGCTAAAGTATAGCTCAAAACCGACCAGAATTCAATCCCTGACGCATCGGTTCAACCCTAAGCCTTGCTTTTTCCCCTGACTTTATCTATACTATTCTTATAATCAACAAACAATACCATATCAGGAGGCCCTTCCATGCAGATTACCCGTCTTGCCATCCATAATTTCCGCTCCATCCACAGCCTTGAGATCGGAGGTATTGAAAACGCTTTGATCCTGGTAGGGAAGAATAATACCGGCAAGACCGGTATCTTAAAGGCCATCCGGGCCGCTCTGGGAAACTATCCCATAGCAAAAGAGGATTTTAATGAGAAAAACCAGAACATTGAGATATGGATCACACTGGAGATTACAGAACAGGACCTGGCTCAGTTCCATTTAAGCGGAATTGTCAGTCAATACAAGCGCTTTGATGCCTGGAAAAGAGACTTCCGGGCCAAGCTCCCGTCCTTTGACGGCCATGAGATCTCCTTCACCTGTGTTTTCAATCACAACCAGGCTGTCCGCTATCAAGACAACGTGCGCAAGCACAACCGCTTTATTCCTGAGCTGCTGCCCCGCCTGTACTTTATTGATACCGGCCGCCAGCTCACCGCGTTTCAGGAGGACCTTTTGTTGTTCCAGGATGAGGAGCAGCTTCGCCGTCTGCGGTCTGACACCTGCATGTTCAGCCCTTCCAAGCAATGCAATCAGTGTTTTAGCTGTATTGGCCTGATCAATCAGAAAAAGCCGGAGGAGCTGCTTCTGTGTGAGACCGCCCGGCTTCTGGAATACAAGATGTATCGCCTGAATTTAAGGGACTTTGCCCAGAAGGTCAATGAAAACTACCGCAAAAACGGCGGCATTGAGGAGATCTGCTACACCCTGACTTTCAATCCTGACGCCATGTTCCGGGTGACAGCGGAGACTCTCCGGGAGGGGGGCCAGCATCTAAAGCCCATTGAGGACCTGAGCAACGGCATGAAGAGCATTTACATGCTGTCTTTGCTGGAAACCTATATTCAGGATGAAAAGCAGATACCAAGCATTATTATGGTGGAGTATCCGGAGCTGTTTTTGCACCCATCTCTCCAGAAGACAGCGGGAGCGATCCTGTACCGTCTGTCCCGGAAAAACCAGGTGATCTTCTCCACCCACTCTCCCAACCTGATCGCCAACTTTACCAGCCGCCAGCTCTGTCAGGTGGCCACGGACATGGAGGGCCGCCCCCTCGCGCGGGGACACGCGGACATTGATCAGATTCTGGATGATCTGGGCTACGGTGCCAGCGATCTGTTAAATGTAGGGTTTGTGTTCATTGTGGAGGGAAAGCAGGACAAGAGCCGCCTGCCCCTGCTCCTTGGAAAGTATTATCCGGAGCTTCGGGATGGGGACGGAAATTTGTCCAGGATCTCCATTCTCACCACCAACAGCTGTACCAATATTAAGACCTACGCCAATTTAAAATATATGAACCAGGTATATCTGAGGGACCAGTTTTTGATGATCCGGGACGGTGACGGCAAAGACCCGGAGCTTCTGGCTTCCCAGCTGTGCCGATATTATGATGACCGCAATGAGGAGGATGTGGACAAACTGCCCAAGGTCAGCCGCCGCAATGTGCTGATCTTAAAATATTACTCTTTTGAAAATTATTTCCTGAATCCGGCTGTCATGGCCAGGCTTGGCATTGTGGAAAGCCAGGAGGCGTTCTGGCAGATCCTTCTCTCAAAATGGAACGAATATCTGCACCGCCTCTCAAGCGGACAGCATCTGAGGGAGCTTTTAGGAAAAGAATTGGAGACCGTGGAAGATCTGAAGGAGAATTTTGAACTGTTTAAGATCTGTATCCGGGGACATAATCTCTATGACATTTTTTACGGCCCCTTTAAGCAGAGGGAAGGGGAGCTTCTCAGGCAGTATATGGACCTGGCTCCCAGGGAAGATTTTAAAGATATTCTGGATGCCATTGACGCGTTTCCCTTTTTTGAAAGCCGGAAAGGATGAGGTCCTTCATTCTCCCCGGCTTATGCCATAAAGGTATACATTTCTGGAATGTCCGGCCCCTGTCCTGCTTTCATGTACCGATTCCTGGTTAAAGCCGCATTTTTCAAATAATCTCCGGGACGCCTGGTTGTATTCCAGGATATTGGAATAGATGTGGTTGAGCCCCAGTTTCTGGAAGGCATAGGAAACAAGGGCTGTTACGGCGTCTTCCCCGTAGCCTTTTTGCCGGACGGACCGTTTAAGCTTGATGGAAATCCGGGCTGTGCCGGCTATGGGATCCATATTGGAAAGGATAATGATTCCAAGACCAACCCGGGGCGCTTCGCGGTCCGCGATGATGCTGTGTACACCGTTTACAGGGTCCGGCGGGGAGCGGAACCAGCGGAGCTGATGCTCATAGGAGACAGGACGGGAATAGCCTCTGGTCACCTTTGATATCTCCGGGTCTTTGATCAGGTCCAGCAGCAGCTCTTTGTCCTGCTCTTCGATTGCCCGCAGGATCACCTTATTTCCCGTGATATCCATATGACCCCTCCCCGCGTCTCCACTTTCCGGTCCGGTATTCGCTGTAGGAGATCAGATAGTTGGCCAGCCATCCCACAGGAACCGCCATCCACACAAAGGAGATTCCCCACTTAGGCGCGCAGGTAACCGCGATGACCACGCGGATGGCCAGATTGACCAGGTTGGCCACAGTAAACATTGTCATATCACCGGCACCCCGCAGCACGCCGTCGGTGATCATCTTAAGGCCGATGAGAACAAAGAACCAGCCGATAAACTTCAGATATCCGGTTCCTGTCTGAAAGGCCCCGGCGCTGCCCTCCTCTCCCAGAAACAGCCCGATCAGGGGACCGTAACAGGTTTCCAGCCACAGGCATAAAAGCGCGGCAAAGGAAAAAACAATGGCGTAGCCGGCGCGGTAGCCCTGGCGAACCCGGTCATATCTGCCTGCGCCAATATTCTGGGCTGTGTAGGAGGACATGACATTGCCCATGGCGGCCATGGGCACCACGCAGATACTCTCCACCCGCATACCCGCGGAGAATCCGGCCAGCATCTCTGTCCCAAAGCTGTTGACCACCGACTGGACCAGCATCATGCCGATGGATACCGTGGACTGCTGGAGGATGGATGGCAGCGCGATCCGGGTCATATTGAAAAATTCATCTCTGTAAAAAAGCTGTCTGCTTTCGTTTCCCTCATACTTTTTCATCTCTCTTAAAAAAATCATAAAGGAACAGGCGGCGGAAATCCCCTGCGCGATCAATGTGGCCCAGGCCACGCCGGCAACACCCATGCCCGCGTTTTTCACCAGGATCACATCCAGGACCATGTTAAATACAGAAGAAAAGATCAGCAGGTACAGAGGAATCCTGGACTTTCCCAGAGCGTTGAACATGGATGAGAGGATATTATACATAAAAAGAAAGGGAAGCCCCAGAAAGTAGATCCTTAAATACTCCGCTGCCTGAAAGAGGGCTTCGCCGGGAGTGTTCAGCCAGACCATGATCTGTCTGGAGAACAGAAGGCCAAATCCCCCAAGGATCACGCTGAGAACCACAAAAGCCGTCAGGGCTGTCCTGACGGAGGCTTTCATCTTGTCATAGTTTCTGGCTCCAAAATACTGGCTGGTGATCACCGAGGCTCCCACACCGCCTCCTATGGCGATGGAGATAAATACCGTGGTCAGGGAATAGGAGGCCCCCACCGCGGCCAGGGCCTGCTCTCCCACAAACCTTCCCACTACCATGGAATCCACCATGGTATAAAACTGCTGGAACAGATTACCGATGATCATCGGAAGCGCGAATACTATCAGCGCTTTCAGCGGTTTTTCCTGAATCAGATATTCTTTTCCCATTGTCTCCCCCTGTGGTCACATTTGCGGGTCCGCGAAAAACATTACAGACTTTATCTTAGCACAGAGAACAAATACCCGCAAGCCTTTTTATGGTTTCCTATCCATCAATGGTGGACACCCCTATGGTCACCTCTTCCAACACATCCAAAAGGACTTTTACCGTGTCCAGGGAGGTGAGCATGGTAATATTGTTCTGGGTGGCGCACTGGCGGATGGCGGCCCCGTCCTCATAGTGGACGCCGGACAACACGGCCCGGGTGTTGATCACATAGCTGACATACCCTGCCCGGATGGACTCCAGGATCTCCTGGCTTCCCTCGCTTAACTTGCGGCGTACCCGGGTTCGGATGCCGTTGTCCTTGAGAAAGCTGGCAGTACCGATGGTGGCCTCTATGTTAAAGCCCATGTGGTAGAAACGGCGGATCAGGGGAAGGGCTTCTTCCTTGTCCTCATCTGCCAGCGTGACCATGATGGTGCCGTAATTCTGAAGGCGGATGCCGGAGGCGATCATGGCTTTGTACATGGCCCGGTGGAGTTTTTTGTCATAGCCAATGGCCTCCCCGGTGGACTTCATCTCCGGAGACAGGTAGGCATCCATGCCCTTGAGTTTTGAGAAGGAAAATGCCGGGGCCTTTACATAGTAGCGGTCTTTTTCCGGGGGATACATGTCATGGATTCCCTGCTGTTCTAACGTCCTGCCCAGCATCACCCAGGTGGCAATGTCCGCCAGGCTCCAGCCGGTGGCTTTTGAGAGAAAGGGGACGGTTCTGGAAGAGCGGGGGTTCACCTCAATGATGTACACTCTGTCGTCTTTGTCCACAATAAACTGGATATTGAAAAGACCTATGATGCCGATCCCCAGGCCAAGCCTTCTGGTGTAATCCAGGATAATTTCCCTGACCCTTTGGGAGATGCTGAAGCAGGGGTAGACGCTGATGGAATCGCCGGAGTGGATCCCGGTCCTCTCCACAAGCTCCATGATGCCTGGGACAAACACCTGCCTGCCGTCGCAGACCGCATCCACCTCCACTTCCCTGCCCCGAATATATTTATCTACCAGCACCGGTTTATCCTCCGTCACCTGGACCGCGTTTTTCAGGTAATGGCGCAGGTGCTCTTCCTTTGCCACGATCTCCATGGCCCGCCCGCCCAGGACAAAGCTGGGGCGCGCCAGCACCGGATAGCCGATCTTGGAGGCAGCGTCAATCCCCTCTTCCACTGTGGTGACCGCTCGCCCCTCGGGCTGGCGGATCCCCAGAGAAAGCAGCAGTTTTTCAAAGGCTTCTCTGTTCTCGGCCCGCTCAATGGCAGCGCAGTCTGTGCCGATGATCTTCACCCCCCGGTCGGCCAGAGACTGGGCCAGGTTAATGGCCGTCTGGCCGCCTAAGGTGGCGATGACGCCGTCCGGCTGCTCCAACTGGATCACATTCATTACATCCTCCGGACAGAGAGGTTCAAAATACAGCTTGTCGGAACAGGTGTAATCCGTGGAAACGGTTTCCGGATTATTGTTGATGATGATGGCTTCATATCCGGCGTTCCGGATGGTCTTGACCGCATGGACGGTAGAATAGTCAAATTCCACGCCCTGCCCGATGCGGATAGGGCCTGAACCCAGAACCACGATCTTCTTTCTGTGGGAGACCGGGGATTCGTTTTCCTCCTCGTAGGTGGAATAAAAGTATGGGATATAGCTGTCAAACTCCGAGGCGCAGGTGTCGATCATTTTGTAGATCGGGAAGATCCCTGCCCTCTTTCTTATCTGGAAAATCTCCTCCTCCGAGGTGTGCCACAATTTGGCAATGGCTTTGTCGGAAAAGCCCATCTTTTTTCCGTATTTCAGATGGGGCAGGCTTTGTGGGTGGTTTTGCAGCTCTTTTTCCGCCTCCACGATATTTTTCAGCTTGTTGATAAAGAATGGATCAATGCCTGTTTTTTCCGCGATCTCCTGGATATCCAGGCCCATACGAAGAAGACGGGCAATAGCGAAGATCCGGTCATCGGTGCCTGTCTCAATATAGGCAAGGAGCTGTCCTTTGTCCATGGAGTCAAACTTGGGGCTGTGGAGGTGGAAAAGTCCGGTCTCCAGGGAACGGATGGCTTTTAACAGGCTCTCCTCCATGGTCCGCCCAATGCTCATCACCTCACCGGTAGCCTTCATCTGGGTTCCCAGGGAGTTGTTGGCGTCGGAAAATTTGTCAAATGGAAAACGGGGCATCTTGGTCACCACATAGTCCAGGGCAGGTTCAAAGGCAGCCGGGGTGTTGGCGATGGGGATCTCGTCCAGGGTCATGCCCACGCCGATCTTGGCGGAGACCCGGGCAATGGGGTAGCCGCTGGCTTTTGAGGCCAAAGCGGAGGAACGGGAGACCCTTGGGTTTACCTCGATCAGATAGTAACGGAAGGAGTTGGGGTCAAGGGCAAACTGCACATTGCATCCCCCCTCAATCTCCAGGGCCCGTATGATCTTTAAGGCGCTGTCCCGCAGCATCTGATATTCTTTGTTGGTCAGGGTCTGGGAGGGACACACCACGATGGAGTCTCCTGTGTGGATCCCTACCGGATCCAGGTTTTCCATATTGCATATGGTGATGGCGGTGTTGTTTTTGTCCCGCATCACCTCGTATTCGATCTCTTTATAGCCTTTTATGCTCTTTTCGATGAGCACCTGGCGGACAGGGGAAAGGGAAAGGGCGTTTTTCATCATGGGAATGAGCTGGGACTCATCGTCAACGAAGCCTCCGCCGGTTCCTCCCAGTGTAAAAGCGGGGCGAAGCACCACCGGATAACCGATCTTCGCGGCCACCTGGATTCCCTCTTCCACAGTGGAGGCGATGTCCGAAGGCAGGGTGGGTTCTCCCAGACTTTCGCACAGCTCTTTAAACAGCTCCCGGTCTTCTGCCCTCTCAATGCTTAAGCTTTTGGTTCCCAGAAGCTCCACCCGGCACTCTTTTAAGACCCCTTTCTTTTCCAGCTCCATGGCCAGATTCAGTCCGGTCTGGCCGCCGATGCCGGGGAGGATGGCATCTGGTCTTTCGTAGCGCAGGATCTTGGCAACGTATTCCAGGGTGAGAGGTTCCATGTACACCTTGTCGGCAATGGAGGTGTCTGTCATGATGGTGGCGGGATTGGAGTTGCACAGCACGACCTCATAACCTTCCTCTTTCAGGGCCAGGCAGGCCTGGGTGCCCGCGTAGTCGAACTCCGCTGCCTGGCCGATCACAATGGGACCAGAGCCAATGACCAGTATTTTATGGATATCTGTTCTCTTAGGCATGTTTTCCCTCCTCCATAAGATTGATAAAGCAGTTAAACAGGTAAGCGCTGTCCTGGGGGCCAGGGGCGCTTTCCGGGTGGTACTGTACGCTGAAGACCCGGTCCCGGACACATTTCATCCCTTCAACGGTGTTGTCCAGAAGATTGATGTGGGTGCAGACAAGCTCTGTGCCCTTTAGGCTGTCCATGTCTACCGCGTAAGAGTGATTCTGGGAAGTGATTTCAATGGTTCCTGTTTCCAGGTTTTTCACAGGGTGATTGCCGCCCCGGTGACCGAATTTCAGTTTGTAGGTTTCAGCTCCATATGCCAGGGCGATGATCTGGTGCCCCAGGCAGATGCCGAACATAGGGTATCTGCCTGCCAGGGCTTTCACCGCGGCCGCGGTATCCGGTACATGGGTGGGATCTCCCGGGCCGTTGGAGATAAAAATACCGTCAGGGCGGAGATCCTCCACTACCTTTGCCGGGGTATTCCAGGGGACCATGGTCACTTTGCAGCCCCGCTGGTTAAGCTGCCGGACGATCCCCTGCTTTATGCCGCAGTCAATGGCCACTACATGATATCGCTCCCTGTCGGAATGGGAGACATGGATGTCCCCGCGGCTGACCCTTGAAACGCCGTCCGTGGGAAGGGACCGGCTTTTCAGTATGTCCAGGCCCTTCTTCAGGGGAGTCTCAGGGCTTGTCAGAAGCACCCCGCGGCTTCCAAGATCCCGTATGGACCGGGTCAGCTTTCTGGTATCAATGCCGTATATGCCGGGGATCTGGTATTTCCTCATGACCTGGGAAAGAGTGGCGGCGCTCCGGAAATTAGATGGCTGGTCATTATAATCCCTGACGATCAGGGCCCCCATGGATGGGGTTAAGGTCTCATAGTCATCATCCGCCATCCCGTAGTTCCCTATGAGAGGATAGGTCATAACCACCGCCTGGTCTGTGTAGGAGGGATCTGAGAGGATCTCCTGGTATCCGGCCATGGAGGTGTTAAACACGATCTCACAGACCCTGTCCGCGTCATCTCCGAATGCGTATCCATAATACTCCTGTCCGTCTTCTAAAATAATCTTCCTGTTATACTCCGCGACCATCATATTACTTTAGTTTGTCCTTTCTGAAAGCTTTTGTTCAAACCGGTTTTTTCTTGTGTCAGAGGGGACCTTGGTGGGATAGGCTCCGTCAAAGCACGCGCCGCAGTAACCTCCGCCTCCTGCCAGCGCTTTAAGCTGTGATACCGGCAGGTATCCAAGAGTGTCCGCTCCTATGATCTGTGCTGTCTCCTGGGTGCTGTGGTGACAGGCTATCAGGTGTTCTCTTGAATCGATATCTGTTCCATAGTAGCAGGGGTGCAGAAAGGGCGGTGAGGAGATCCGCACATGGATCTCTTTTGCCCCAGCTTCCCGGAGAAGATTTACGATGCGGCTGCTGGTGGTTCCCCTGACGATGGAGTCGTCGATAAGCACGACCCGCTTGTCCTTTACACTGTCCTCCACAGCGCTCAGCTTGATCTTTACCTGATCCAGCCTTAAGCTCTGGCCCGGAGAGATGAAGGTTCTTCCGATATATTTGTTTTTAATCAGGCCCAGGCCGTAGGGGATACCGGATTCCATACTGAATCCAAGGGCAGCGTCCAGGCCCGAATCCGGTACGCCTATGACAATATCCGCATCCGCCGGGTGCTCTCTTGCCAGAATCCGGCCGGCCAGGACTCTGGCCCGGTGAACCGATACCCCATCTATGACAGAATCCGGCCTCGCGAAGTAGATGTACTCAAAGACGCACAGCTTTTTCTCCTTGGCACGGCAGTGTTCCCTGCGGGAGATGATGCCGTCCGGGCCGAACACAAGGATCTCCCCTGGTTCCAGATCCCGGATAAACTCAGCGCCGATTGCCTTCAAACCGCAGCTTTCTGAGGCAGCCACATACATCCCGTCCGGTGTTTTCCCATAGCACAGAGGCCGGAAGCCATAAGGGTCCCTGGCACAGATCAGCTTCTGGGATGACATGAGCACAAGGGAATAAGCGCCGTCAAGCTGATCCATGGCAGCGCTGAGGGCGTCTTCGATGGAAGGAGCCTTAAGACGTTCCCTGGTAATGATGTAAGCGATGGTCTCTGTGTCGCTTGTGGTGTGGAAGATCGCGCCGGACATTTCCAGGGCGCTCCGAAGGTCGGCGGCATTGCTCAAGTTGCCGTTGTGGGCAATGGCCAGATTTCCTTTTTGATGGTTGACTTCAATGGGCTGGCAGTTTTTCCGGCTGCTGCCTCCAGTGGTGCCGTAGCGCACATGGCCCACAGCCATATTTCCCTTTGGAAGGCGGGAAAGAATGTCCTGGGAAAATACCTGGCTCACCAACCCTAAATCCTTGTGGGAAGAAAATACCCCGTCGTCGTTTATGACAATGCCGCAGCTCTCCTGGCCCCGATGCTGAAGGGCGTAGAGACCATAGTAGGCCAGGGCCGCCACGTCGGCGGTCTCAGAACTGATCACTCCAAACACACCACATTCTTCACGCAAACTCATAGATTACCTCCTGTCGTGCCGGGGCGGGGCCGCTTTAGCGGTCACATTGCTCTCCGCCCCGTGTACATAAAAAAGGTGTCTCTGAGCACATGACCCAAAGACACCTTTGTCTGTTCGTTGCGAATTATATACCTGAAAAGCGGATTTGTCAATATTTTTTTGCCTGTGTCGCATATTATCCATTTTCAAATGGCGAAAAGTGTGATAGAATCATAAAAAGTAGCAAAAAGTATTGATCTGGCATAAGATTGCCGGAAAGGAGTGTTTATGGATTATCAGAATATGGATCAGTATTATGGCGGTGTCTACCAGGAGACACGGGAGTATGAATCTTTAGACAGGTACACCGCTAAAACCTTCGGCTGGATGTTCCTGGGACTTATGGTCACTTTCCTCATCGCTGTCACTGGCTATGTGACCGGACTGGTGTGGTATGTGTTCGCGGTTCCCCAGCTGATATTTATTCTGGGCATCGCTGAGCTGGCGGTAGTTCTGTTTCTGTCGGTAAGGATCACCAAGATGTCCGTGGCGGCAGCCAGAACCTTGTTTTTGGTCTACTCAGTCCTTAACGGCGTGGTGTTTTCCGCCTATTTCCTGCTGTATGACCTGGCAAGCCTGGTATTTATCTTTGGAGCCACATCCCTGTTCTTTGGGATCATGGCTGCTATCGGGTATTTTGCCAAAGTGGATTTAAGCAGGCTGAGAAATTTTCTGGTGGGCGGACTGGTCTTTCTGATGGTGTTCTGGGTTGCCTCCATGTTTATCAACCTGGCCAGGTTTGAGATGATCGCCTGTTCCGTTGGCATCTTCATCTTCCTGCTCTTCACCGCTTACGACACTCAGAAGATCCGAACCTATCACCAGGCATACTGCCATGACGGACAGATGGCGGCCAAGGCATCCATCTTCGCGGCCCTGCAGCTGTATCTGGATTTTATCAATCTGTTTATCTACCTGCTGAGAGCCATTGGAAAGAGGAAATAGAGAAAAAGCGGAATGCCCATGAGAAGAGACCACACACTCTGGGTATTCCGCTTTTTTGTTTTTTAGATCATACCTTTATACAACAGCCTCAACCAGCACTTTGTCCCGCAGGACAACCTCCTTTACCCCCATCTTCCTCATAGAATTTTTCCCCTTTATCGCCATAAAGAGAGTCAAAATGAACTACGAACCTTTCCAGGATCCGCTTCATGTTTAACTGTCCGTTTTCGATAAACAGATTTTTGTCTTTTACCGCCGCGTCATATATTCTATCCTGCTGTATATCAGGGGACGCGAGAAAAAGATTATAGAGGAGCGTTTCAAAGATTCTGTTGGCGACACAGACAAGATGATCCCGGACTTTTACGAATCCGAACATCAGCGCCATTTCTATTGAGCGGATTCCGATTACATAGGGAATCTCTTTTCCCTTAAACAGAAGTTCACGCAGCATTTTATCCAGTTCGGGATAGTCTTCCAGCTTATTGACCAGTGAATCGAACAGGGGATTTGATTCTCCTAACAGGATACGGACAGATTTAGTCTTTCCATATTGCCTTGCTCGGTTGATGGTGAAATATTGCCCCGCGTCCACCATTTTTTTGATTTCTAACAGCCGGTCGGATAGATCCACCATGTAGTGAAGTTCTGGATAACAGTCTCCACTAACATTAAAAGTTTTGCGCATCCCTTTCCTTACAGCATCTTATCGATCTGCTCTTTCAGCCTCAGCAGAAAAAAGCTCTCAAAGGACTCAGCCGCTCTCTCCGGCTGCTGTTCCCCGTCTCCATCCATTACCCATAAAACAACAGGACACAGGCCGTTATTGCTCTCCCTAGTGTCAATACAGAAATATCCTCCAGCCCCGTCAAAGGCAAAGGCGATATAGGTTATGGGCATGGAATACCGCTGTCTGAGATACTGGGTTGCCCAGATCCCATTTGGGATGCCGGGGATATCCTCCGGAAGGATCCCGTATATCTCCCACTCGCCGAAATTGCCCGCCCCGCGGGTGGCGAGAAAATGGCGGTAATCCTCTGGAAACCGCGCCCCAAGGCGTTTCTCCCCGTCGCGGATGGCTTCTTTGGACGCGCCGCCTGAAAAGGATCCGGCGGCTTCATATTTTTTCAGGATCCGGTCGATCTGGTCCGTGATCTTGCTCATAGTTTTTGTTCACCTCGTTTTACATGGACATCTGGATAAAGGCCGCTCTCCGCTTCCAATACGCGCTCTTTAAAACCGCGAAGGTGGAGCGGTTGATTCCGGATGGGATGTTGCTGGTGTTGGGATGAAGCTGCTGGTGGTTCTGGGTGTGTCTGGTGGCAGACAGTTCCATGACCGTTCCGGTGGCGGACTGCTGCATGTGGTGCAGATTCACAGGCAGGCCGTCAGATCCCACCGGGGCCAGTCCCTGGGCCATGCGGGCCAGATTGGTTCTGCCCCGCCCGTCTGTCTTCTGGGGGTCCACCTCATTGTCATTGCAGTAGAAGGTGATTCCCCGAAAGGACATGCTTCGGTACTGTCCGCCGTGGTCTCCTGGCACCGAACCGCCTGCTGAGGCCTGGTACTGTTTAAAATCCTCTTCCAGCAGAAGTCTCTCCAAGATCTTGATATACTCGTTGACCTTTCTGGCACCTGTGCGCAGGGCGTTGACACATTCTTTCTTTTTCGCGGCAAACTGTTCCTGGTACCGCGCGGTTTCTTTGCGGTTCGTTTGGAGAGCGGTTTCTTTCTCATCCAGGGCTTTCAGCTGTGTCCGTATCTCATCTTCTTCCGCCTCCAGCCCCCTTGTGGACCGCTCTTCCTCTTCGGCTATGGATTTTTTCCTTCCGATCTCTTTCAGCTGGCTGTTTAAGTCTTCCCGTGTGCTGACAGCTGCTTTTTGGGCCTTCTTGATCCGGTCCCCCAGGACTTCCAGGGTCCGTTCCATATCCTGGCACCCTTCGCTAACCTCGGCCCTCGCGTCGCTGATGACAGAGTACAGATCCCACAGCAGAGCTGGGTCCCCATGAATAGCTGACATGGTGTTCACTCTCCTTGTTTATCACTGCCTTTGATGGTAAATTTTTTGCTCACCTGGGCCCACCAGGCTTCCTGCTTGGCTTTCTCCTCAGGGGTCATCTCCTGCTCCCGCTTCAGCGCCCTCTCATAATAAGGGTTTCCGTTTCCCTTTTCAGAAGCATTATCCCTTCTTCTCTCCTCGCTCATGTCCCATCCACCTGCTTTCTGTCTCATTTTTCATTAATATCCACATAGATCATGTGTTTGTCCATGTCCACCACCAGGGAATCAAAATCAATGTTCCAGCCATTATTCCGATGTCCTCCCGGGGACAGGACTTCGGACTCCCAGGAGCACACCGACATATGCTGAAACGGGATGGCGGTCTTGTTTTCCGTACAGGTAAACAAGATTCCCCACTCTTCCCCTGAGTGGCTGGCAAAGCTGTTTTCCGCGATATTCCTGTCCGTGGAGAAACTGGTGATTCCTGGTTCGCTCCAGGTTCCGCCGCCTGCCATCAGTACCTTCATGGCCTCATGGTAGGAGTTAAACTTAAGCCCCCGGTACAGATTTCCCTTATAGACAGGGGCCTTGCCGGCGTCAAAGACTTTCAGGATATCCCCGGTTTCAGGCTGTGTACCATCCTCATCCCAGTGGATCCGGCTGAAATCGGCTCCAGAATAGGCTTCCATAGAGGCCACGATCTGACCAGCTTCAGCGGGATCGCACCCCGGAACCATGGAAGAGACCCAGTTAAGCTTTTCTTCGTGGCTGAATTCCCGGTTAGCCACCTGGGTGCTGGTGGTATTCACCGGTTTATGGGCAACAGGGGACGAAGAACCATGAGGGGAAGAACCGGCTCCGTTATCACCGGTTTGACCGCCCAAACCACTCCCTCCCTCATTTTCCATGGAAGCCAGAAAATCCGCGTACTTGCCAAGTTTTGAGCAGGTTTCTTTCACATCATCCAGTCCGGCGAGAATCGGTTCCGCTACTTCATATACAGCCTGCCTTGCTGTCTCAAGGGAACGGTCCTTTGACAAACGCCCCAGATCATTGAGAAGATTTTTATTTTGGGAATTCAGGGTGATGATGTCCTGTACAACACATATCAGTTTTTTACTTAATTCCCGGACTTCTTCGCTGTCACCAATCACACTTGTCA
>Ga0137310_100525_pt1 | contig 25379 bp, 29 predicted proteins | sample NAcewiD2O_June_2_FD_97183 | JGI IMG/M metagenome (GOLD analysis project Ga0137310, IMG submission 97183) | Mouse cecal microbial communities from Vienna, Austria - N-Acetylglucosamine amended D2O_June | ecosystem: Host-associated > Mammals > Digestive system > Large intestine > Cecum | place...
ACGGGCTGGATCTGATTCAATTATAAATAGAAATGAAAAAGGGCGGCAGGATAACACCTACCGCCCTTTTTACATCCTCCGCATCCCGTCCATCTTTCTATTCTACCATCCCCGGCCACTGCAATGCCCCGTCCTTATCAGGCACTAACAACACCGGATCAGTAGCCATCCGTCCATCCTGATCCAGATAATACCACTTCCCATCCACGGCCTGCAGTCCCTTAGCCATAGAGCCATCTTGACTTAAGTAATACCAAGAGCCCTTATACTGGTACCACACGTCCGCTACCATATGGCCGTTGCCATCAAACCAGTACCATTTGTCACCGTCCTTATACCAGTTATTAGCCACATACTGTCCGGAATCCCCCAGATAAAATCTCTCTCCGCCGTTCTCATGGACCCAGCCGGATTTCTTCGACTTTTTCAGGCCATAAAATTCCGCTATAACTTCCACCTCTGCCCTGGCCAGCTCCTCCAGGTTTATGTCATTCAGTAACCAGGCCGTGGCTTCCGGATTCGTATGAAAGGAATGTTCCAGGATTAACCCTGGCGTCCCTACCGCCACAGCGCCACGCACTACCCCATAATAGTCTCCATGGCTTCCGGACCGGTGTTCAATCCGGGCCTTCTGGCGGGTTCCCATAACTCTTTCCACACATTCGGCCAGAGCCAGCCCGATCCCGTCTGCGCTGCCATTAATAGCGCAATACGATACTGGATAATCAACAGTCCTCTGCTCGGCGGCGTTAGAGTGATCAGAGATAAACAGATCACATCCCGCCGACGCCGTTCCCCGGTCATACAGGCCACGATCCTTTTCCTGCGTTCCACGGGTCAGGATTACCTCCACATTACACTCCTCCAGAAATCTTTTCTGTAACAGATGCAGCTTCCACACCATGTCTGATTCATAATACCGGCCATCCACCGGACTCCTGTTGTATTTGCCATAATGTCCGGCATCTAAGCAGATCCTCATAATCTTGTTCTCCTTTTTATTTTTGATAGGAAAGGCCAGGATCCCTCCCAGCCTTAAATTGAATGGTCCCAATTTTATTTTTTCTCTTTATATCCTGTTCTCTCCCAGATCTCTTTTACCCTCTCCCAGCCGTCCATGGACACCAGCGCCACCACGAACGCCGCTATCATACAGGCAAATACCATGTACCATACAATCGGCTGTTTCAACCAAGCCATCAGTGCCACAAAGGATACAGGGCACAGGATCAGCGACAGCACGATCACTACCGCCGACGTGGGCAGATTTTCAAGTCCCGGCCAGGACTTGATCACCTGGGTGACTGCGGATACGATAAAGGCCATCACTCCAATGGCGATCAACAGATACGACAAATACTGCATGATTTCATTTACGTTCATATTCTCCTCTTTTCTCCGGTTGTCCCGGTCTTGATATTGTTTATTTATGCGCTTCCTGGTTCATGTGTTTCTCGATCTTGTCTATAGCCTCCGTCACCATCCCATTCTGCCCCATCTCCTTTAAGCCCTTAAGGCACGCCAGCACTCCATAGGTCAGCAGGCACATCTCCTCTTTCATGGCCCGGATGTCCTCATCCTGCTTGTTCTGGCGCTGGTACCAGCTGTGAACCGCAGACAACCCGCCTAACAGGGTTGCCACAGCTCCCAGGAAAGCCGCCGCTGTTATGACCGTCTGGGCATTTATGTACATCTCCATCACCTTCCTAAAATTCAAGATTATGCGATACAAGTTATAGCTCAATGATCTGCCGCTAAAGCGGCGCCCTGTATATATTCCTCCATAAAGCGCCAAGCCGCGCATCTTCCTTCTTGTTGTTTACCCGATTTTTACTGCGCCATATACCGTTTTTGAGGTGCCAGATAAGTAATGCAGATCGCAAGTGTTGTCTCTCCATTGAAATTCAACTCTAACCGTACCGAAACTGAACGCAAAGGAAAAATAAGTACCATTATTTCCTCTTCCGGTAAACGTATGTGATTTCACGATCTCATTTTCAATCTTTATGAAGATAGCAATATTAACATCCATCAAAGATTCACTATGGTGCCAGGAATGAACCCCTGTGCTTAATCCTGGGTGGATCTGATAAAAAGTTAATCCTGCCCATTCCGGCGCTGTCATTTTAGCAGTAAGGGATATGTCCCCCGTCGGCATAAATGTATAAGGATTGTTTGTGCTGACTAAGGCGCTTCCGTTATACCAGCCATTCCATGTGTAGTCTGCGGGAACACTTGCGGATACTGTCACGCTTCCATCAGCATTCCTGATCATCGTACCTCCGGATACGGCAACACTGTAAAACTCAAATCTGGCAGTGAGCGTAACATCTGAGGCAGGCGTAAAGGTATAAGGGTTGCTGCCGGATACTTTTGCATTCCCATCATACCACCCGTCAAATTTATAACCACTGTTAGTTGCAGCTGTAATGGTAACCTGCTGCCCTTTCTCAACTGTCTTCCCTCCACTGACAGTCCCTCCGGACTGGGCGGTAACAGTAACCGTAACCGTGGGGATAAATCTCGCCTCCAATGTGATGTTCCCCAACACGGTAAATGTGTAAATTAAACTGCCAGACAGCAGTACTCCTCCACAATACCATCCTGCGAAAATGTATCCACTGTTGACCGCCGCGGTCACCGTTGCGGTTTTCTTTTTTATAAACTTACCCCCCCAGATACCGAACCGCCTGCCTGGGCGGTAACGGTGACGGTGGCATAGGGCATTACACTACGTCTCATAAATCCAATTCCCATCTCTGTTGTCCTTTCCATCTCCCGTAAATCAATAATGTGGTATAAAAACAATGTTGCGGGTGTCATATTGATTATCCGGTCTGAGACCTCTAAATATAACCGAGGTTTCCGTCCATTCAAACGTAAAAGTCGTATCTCTGTTTTTGGACGCCAAGCTTCCATACGGATATGATATATTACAGTTGATAGTCAACTTTGTGGTCCCATACGCAAGGTTCCCTCCATGGTTACTGCGTAAGTCATAACATTCCGGTGAGGAATTAAAGTAATCAACATACTGATAGATACTAAGTATCTCAATATACGCAGGTTTTCCGTGGGTGAAAGTCCAAGTTGCGGAACCCTTTCCATCATTGCGTCCCCATACATTTACCTGGTCTCCCACAGTCCCCGGCTCTCCCACCACAGGCGCCCGGAATCTCGCTTCCAGAATCCTGCTGTAGGTGATATTGGTTAACGTAAGCGTCCTGTTGGTGGATACCAGCGTACCGCCCTCATACCAACCTACCCATATATTGCTCCCGGCAGGTGCTGATGTAAGGGTAACGCTTCCGCCATGGTTGACCGTACCGCCTCCCGAAGCCGTCCCCAGTGTTGCCGTGGCAGTAATCGTATAGGTCTTGATCGTAAACCTGGCCTGCAGGGTCCTGTTACTGGTCGCGGCGAATGTATAATTAACGGATGATGACACCAGCGTATTCCCTTCATACCATCCGGCAAAGTTGTGGCTGGATGACGGGGACGCTGTCACCGTGATGCTTGTCCCGCTGGCAACCGTTCCGCCGCCGTTAGCCGTTCCGCCAGTCTGGGCGGTGACGGTAACGGTGACCATAGCGATAAACCTCGCTTCCAGGGCAACGTCTCCCACAGCGGTAAATGTATACACCAGATCACCAGAAACCCTCACGCCGCCGGAATACCATCCGCCAAATGTATAGCCGCTGTTGACGGATGCCGTCACGGTCACCGGACGTCTTTTTATATATTTACCCCCCCGAGCGCCGAACCGCCTGTCTGGGCAGACACGCTGACCATCACATAGGGGACTCTGCTATGTTTCATAAACCCGATTCCCATAAACATTATCCTTTCTTCCATATCTTAGTCTCTCTGACACATCATCTGACTTTAGTAATTTAGCGTATACACCAGCGGCGCGAAACAGACGATTTTCGGATTATAACTATCGCCGGCTCCCGGATAGTCTTTCAATGTCAGTCTCAAATATTCCCCCTCAATAATAGCGCGAAACTTATGCGCTGTTGCTGCCGGCGTCCGATTCCACAACACTAATGAATTATCAGTTGGTATTGTAATGCTTTCTGGTCCAAAATCAGGATTGCGTATATAATATCCACCCATAGCATCAGGGTTCGCTGGATATTGTGTTTTACAATAAGTAGTACCATGTATTGTAATGCTATTTGGCGCATAACCATTTATGAGTGGTATGTAGAAATGAACCCCTTCATTTGGTATCGGACCATATAAGGGAACACAAAATTCCCCCTGGCCCGAAACGCCTCCGGACGGGCGGACCGCTATAAACTTAGCCGTTAATGAAATGTTTCCAGTTACCGTAAAAGTATAAGCGCTGCTGCCGGAAACCTTCGTGCCGCCGATATACCATCCATCAAAATTGTGATACGCTGCCGGAGCCGCCGTTACCGTGATAGAACTTCCCGCGTTCACCGTGTTCCCTCCGGAAGCTGTCCCGCCATCCGCCGCGCTGACCGAAACCGTGTACTGAATGATCCTAAACCTGGCCTGCAGGGTCACATTCCTTGTTAGGGTAAAGGTATAAGAAGCTGATGAGGACACCTTTGTGTTTCCCTCATACCACCCGTCAAATGTATAATAGGTACTGGGGCTTGCTGTTACTGTAACCGAACTTCCGACGTTGGCAGTCTTGCTCCCGAACGCGGTTCCGCCGGCTCCCGCGCTGACGGAAACCGTATACTGGGCGATAAACCTGGCCTCTAATCTTATATCGTCTGTTAAAACAAAGGTATAGGTCGCGGCTGTTGATACCAAAATGTTTCCATTATACCAACCGGAAAATATATAGGAGCTGCCTGGCACTGCTACGACAGTGACCGGCCGGCCTTTCACAAACCTTCCGCCGCCGCTGGCTGTCCCTCCTGTCTGGGCAGAAACGTTGATCATGGCATAGCTGACCATTCCGCCTCTTTTAAATCCGATCCCCATGATCCGCCTCCTTATCTCCTTACCATGCCCTTAACCGCTACCGCAATATTGACCCCTGGCTTTTCCTCCAGCGCGTAAAAGACGATTGCCCCATCCTCTGTCACGGAATAGTTGATATTCACATACCCCTCCCATGCCGCGATATTCTGGGCGTTGGTGGCTCCCTGCGCAGGGATAAACGTGATGTCCACGTTATCTTTGGCGCTGACCCCCGCAACCGCCACACGGTTGGCAAAGGGCGCCGCGTTACTCCACCCGGACGCGGGAATCGTAATGTTTACAGGCTCGGTAAGGCTGCTAAGCATACTCATAAATAATTCTTTCAAATCCTTCAAACTGCTTTTCAGCCAATTTATCTCCCCTAATGCGTCCGTCCTCTCCCAACACTCCTCATCCCATTCCCCCGAAGTATCCTTAATGCATTTATACAAAATCCCCTGATGCATCCGGTAATCTCCCACACAATAAGACAATTCCGGGTCTGGATCATACTCCTGCGCAGTTCCGGCACTGTTTTTCAGCTCTTCAAACTCCTTTCGGGTCTTCTCGTTTTCCCTGGCAAGCTCCTCCTTCACATCCCTAAGTTCCCTCTCAAATTCCGCCCTCGTAATCAACCCTTCTGGATTAATATAGGTGACCACCTTCGCCGCCTCTTCAATGGCCACCTCCAGCGTAAACATCAAAAATTTCTGCGCCTGGCCTCCCTCCGCATAGATATACTGGGGATCATCCTGCAGGTCCAGATAGGCATACAGAATATCTCCCACATCCGGATCCTCCGCGTAAATCCCAATCTCTGACATAATGAACCCGCTTTCGATGCCCTGGGAGCCAAGCTGCATGGTAATCTTGGCCACGTCTCCGTCCGCCTTGCATTTGGCGATCACCGCATCCATCTTATAGCGGTTTAGCCTGACCATGTTGGCCGGGTCATAGCCGGCCGGAAGTCCCCCTGTCCCCACTTCTATCCTGGTAAACTTCAACATGGTTTCCGATGCCAGCACCTTAACCAGCAGCTGTATCCCCTTTTTTGTTATCACAGTTCCCGTCATGCTCTCACCTCATCTTTTTTATGGTAGTAAGCCTCTACATACCTGAAATTTATCCCTCTCGCAAATATGGTGGTTTTCCCCTCCACATTTCGCACAAAGGGATCCGGCCATTCGATGTCCGACTTTTTCGGATAACAGGCTTTTACAAACCTGAAATTACCGTCCTTTACAGACAGGGTTATCGCTCTCTCCAGGTTTTTCACATACGGCTCCGGCTTTATCTCCATTTCCACAAGCATCTCTTTCTTCACGGAAAGATAAAGCCTGGTCTTCTTACACTTCCTTATCCATACGCCGTCCAGGCGGGCCGCGGCCCTTTTATACAGGTTGATTTTATAAATCATGGCCTCCATATCCACCTGCAGATTTGTTTTCCCTGGATCTACAAGCACTCTGAAATGGTATGGATCGCCCCCATACTCCTGCCACTCTTCGATGGAGGTATTCTCGTTATTAAAGATAATATTGATAATCTCTTCCAGCGCTCCCCGGGTACCCAGCTTAATATGCCAGTACAGATAATTTTGTATCAAATTCCGCTTTACCTCGGCAGGCAGAGTCCCGTCGTAAAAAAGAACCCGGTTCTCCACCGCCAGAGCGTCCAGGTAGCGCTCCTCCACCTTTTCCAGGTCAGCCCACATATAAGCCCGCTCCATACGCTCTATAAACTTCTTTTTCTGTCTGTCAAAGGCGTAAGCCAGAGCGATCCGCTCCGGTGTCCTCATTTCAGCCGGAAACGCCTTTGCCGACTCATAATCCGCCAGCTTAATCATTTTCCATTCCCCCATACACAAACTCAACCGCACGCTCCATGGCGACAGAGGTTTCCGGGATAACGGTAAAGGCAGGCGATTGGATAGCCACCCGTTTTCCTCCGGCTGCCCGGACAAATTCGGTCAGAGCATCAGGATTGATGTCCCGCCCTATTTTCGTCTTTTGCCAGTTCAGATATGTATTTTTTGCCTCCTCTATGGACTCCCGGATAGCATCCGCATTGCCCATGTCGCTTTTAGACAGATAGTAAGTGGCTTTTAAGTCATACTCCACCACATCCGGAGCGGAGACAAAATTCCGGTCTGTCAGGGGTATGATTGGATTTTCCCTCAGATAGGCCAGGCATCCGTCACAAAACGCCTTGTCCGGCAACCCCCCGCCAAGCAAAAGGATCCGCACATCCACCACAGCCTCCGCAGGCTCATAGATTTTTACGTCCTCAATGGCGGCGCTGTTATACTGTTTCACCCAATACTCATAGGCGTCTGCCGGGCCGGCCACGGAATAGGAGGAAGGCGCTAAGAAGATTCTTTCCCGGAAGTTTTCCTCTGATTCCTCCCCGGCTCCCCCCTGTGACTTTGTGATATTCTCCACCCCGGCCACATAGGGCACCGGGTCAACAATGGTCTGGATCTGGCCTGGAATGTAGTCATTTCCCACGTCCCCAGCCAAATCACAGATGCAGTCCGCATCCACATATTCCTGGCCTGCCGCAGCCTCCACAAAATCATCTGTGGCAAAATATACGCCATCCCCGGCCGTTATCCGGGTCCCCTTGGGGATATAGACCACATCCTTTCTGACCTCTGACAGAAAGAACCTCGCTCTTACAATAGCCGGCCTCGGTTCCTGGATGAAGGTCTTTTTAAACGCGCCCAGATGTTTCAGGAAATCTCCCCTTGAATATTTCAGCAAATTCATCTTGGCCGCATTATCCAGCATCTCGTACATCTGGTAAAACTGTCCAGCGTAAATCCTTGACTGAATGTGTTCTTTATCCCCAGGCCTTAACACGATCTTCTGCCCGGTCTCCATTTCAAATTTTCTCTGATAATCTTCGATCATGTTATTGAGTATGGTTTCGTAGGTAATATCCTCAATAAAAGAGACATCCGGAAGATTGTAAAGCTTTTGAATATCAGCTGCCATTGTATGTAAGCACCACCTTTGGAATCAGATTTCCGGCATTTCCGGATTGAATAAAGCGGATCTCATCCACAGCTGCCCGGGGCTCAAAGGTCTCGATCAATTCCATGGCGCTGACCGTAAATTTATTCTGGGCCATGTACAGGGGCAGATCCAGGATGTCCGAATCAATGCCTATCTCCCGATTCATGGGGATTGTTCCTTTTGTACAGGTTAAAAGGAATCGTATCTTCTCCACAATCTCCTGACGGACACGCCGCTCATGAGAACCGTTCAGGATGATCTGGACTCCATCTATCACTAACATCGCGGACCTCCTTAATGATACTCTGTGGCCGTCACATTGACAGCTACAGAAACTAGCTCCCCCCGGTTCCACACCTCTTTGTAATCCGCATCCACGCTGTCAATGGTCCATTTGCCATCGCCTACCTTGCGGCCTCCCAGCACGAACGGACAGACCGTGCCGTTTTCGCAAATCTTGATGATCTTTTGAAGCATGGCCCACGGCCTCACGCCATGGCCTGCGATAAACTGCATTTCAAAAGACACGGTCTGATTCCCTGGTCCTTCAAACTCCCGCTCCGGCTTTTTCCTGTACCGCTTGTGGTCGGAAAAGCCGGAGGAAGCCGCCCGTTTCAGGTTTCGAAAGGTACAGAGCTTTTTATCGCTGGTCTGGAACGTCACGCTTCCAAAATAACCGATCATCAGCCTCCTCCTCCCTGGCTTATTGTCCCGCAAACCGTTAGATTTCCTGTGACAGAGACATTGCCCTCTATTTCCAGATTGCCGCCAAACTTCACCCTGTCGCACATAATATCAAGCTGTTTTGTCTTTCGGTCATAGCGCAGGAAACTGCCATCCCCAAGCTCCTTCCTCCACAGGCCTTCTCTCCCCTCAATCGGGCGGTTTGTGTCTGCGTAGGGCGGGATGATGATCATTCCCCTGGTACCGCCGTTTGGAAGGTGTACCACATAGACAAGGGTGTCGATGTCCGGAGGGTTGTATTCATTGGCCCACAGGGGCATGAAAGGCGACAGCGAATTATCCCGGTCTTTATACACCACCTGCGCCGTCCCGTCTTTATAGTTTATGGCTGATATAAAGCCGGCCCTGATGATATCTGACATACGATTCCTTCCCCCTTTATCCTGGTATTGTCAGCGTCATGCCTGGATAAATCCAGTGTCCATTGCTGGATGAAGATTTCCCCTGTGCCTTTGCGGCCGACTCTATGACGCCGGAGTTTGCGTTGTAAATCTGCATGTAGTCTGCCCCTGAACCTAACAGCCTGGAGCTTATTTTCCAAAGGGTATCTCCGGAAACCACGGTGTACGTTTTTCCCTTTGCGCCGGAGTCCGAAGCCTTTTTCGTCGTATCTCCGGATTGGACGGTTGCCACCGTGACTCCTTTCACCACAATGACACTGTGCATTTCCAGCGAACACGTATAGCCGCTTCCCGCATTTTTTTCATGGGTAACGGAATCAATATAGTATTTCCCGTCCAGCTTTCCAAAGCCGGATAGGTTCACACATCTGCTGGCCACGTACCTGGCGTCGCCCCGCAGTTTGACGTTCATAGTCTGACACTGCCGATTGTGGGCCAGGAGTTTGGCTTTCGCCTTGATTTCAGCGTCCTGCAGGTTCTCCGCCGTCTCATTGACCTTCATGATCCTGCTGCCATCCTTAAGCAGAAACTTATAGCTAAGAGTCTTACTGCTTTTGGGGTCTGTGTAGCTGATGGAAACGCCGTCATAGGCTACTGTCATGCCTTTCTTAATATCCCAGCTCGCACACTGCGTCTTATCTATGGTCAGACCGGCTTTCTGATCTTCGTAGTCCGTCTGGTCAAACACCACCATCTTTTTGTTGTACAGCTTCATAGCCAGATTGTAGGAGCTGCACAGTTCATAGGCAAATGCCTGGTCCGTCTTACCTGACTGCTCCAGTTCATCAATGGGATAATCCTGTCCGGAAAAATGAAGGCCAATCCCTGCTTCCCCGGTAATCTGGGTCAGGATCCCCTTGACGGACGTTTTCTTCCAGGTCTTGGATTTCTCCGTCACATTAAAGTCAGATTGGATCGGCGTGGCAATGCCGCCTATGGAGGCGACAGAGGGAGGACCGGAAAAAGAAAGGTCATCCACAAGGAAATACCCGCACCGGTATTTCCGGTTATCCCCTGGGCCTGTCCAATTGGTCAGCACAATCGTGGCTTCCACGTAATCCCCTTCCATCGGAATCCATCCGTCCGACCATTTCCCGCTCCGATCATTCAGCTTTAATGACACCGTGTCCGCCGTCCCGCTGGCATGGTCAACATATTGAAAGCCCTCGACATAGTCTGTGATTGTCTTTGTGATGTCTTTCCCATTATAGGCCACCATAACGGATGATTGTCTTGCCTGCATACCCGCCTCCTACTTTCTCCATTCCGGCAGATCGTCCTCATATTCCTCCGGAATCTCCGGTATGAGGATCTTTGCCCCAGCCGAAAAAACAGACACATCCAGAAAATCAGGGTTACTTTTAAACAGGAGGCCAATGTACTTCACGTCGCCATAAAACTCATAGGCAATGGAGTCCCACATGTCCCCTTGCACCGTTGTGTATATCCTGTTTTCATCCATACATAAGCCTCCCTTCTGCTCCGATGATCTTTATGTATTATGTATCAAATGATGTTCTTGCCCTCTGTCGTTCCCGTTCTGCCAACATCCGGTCAAATTCTGATTGCGATATCCGAAGAGCCGATTCCACATCCTTCTGATTTGCATTGCCCTGAATGATAATTTGGGGCGAATACACGATCTTTTGGGAGTTGTCAGAAGTGTGGGCTTCCCTGGTCTTACTGATGGTGCTGGTATTGTTCACTGTATTATAAAGTTCTTTTGTGACTGAACCGCCATCGGGTGTATCTTTGTTATTTCTTGTCAGCTGCCACGCTTTGTCATAGGCGTCTGCAGCCCCTGTGTTTTGGGGCAATGCCGAACTCACCACGCCGGCAACCACGGTTCGCATGTTTGACCATAACTTGGACAGTGGCAGCACCGCCTCATGTCCGGCCTCGCCGCCGCCCAGAAGAGAATTGCCGCTGGCTCCAAATATGGTCGGCCCGGTCAGAATCCCGCCGTCCTTGTACCATTCCACACCTATTTTCGGTATCTTGGGCGGGTTTAATGAAAAGCTGCCGTTGATTGAAAAATGAGGAAGTTTTATATCTGGAAGTTTCAGTGACGCTCCGGAAAACAGCCCCTTTATTGCATTGAGCCCATTGGAAACTACCGTTTTTGCCCCTTCTAGTTTAGACCGGAACGCAGTTCGGACCGCTTCCAGCTTTCCGCCAGTAATCGTGTTGATCGCGGACATTGTACTCCCAAACGTATTTTTTACCCCCTGCATGGATGCCAACATAACCCCTTTGATGCCACCGCCAGCGGACACATACGACGCCTTCATGGCTTCAAGATTTTCCCGGGCGCTGGACGCGGCCTGTGATGTAAGGGTTCCCACTGTGTTTTTCACGTTGGAAAAGGCTTCGAACGCTGCGTCTTTCACACCGGATAGTTTCTCCGCAACCGTAGTTTTTACTGTTTCCAGCACGGTCCCGGCACTTTCTTTTACATGGTTCCACGTTTCCAGAGCCTTCTGCTTTACCTCCTCCAGCTTTCCGGCAACTTTTTCTTTCAGTTCAGCGAACTTTCCGCCGACCCAATCCTTTAGCTGTCCCGCCTTTTCCTTGATGGTATCCCAATTTTTGTATAAGGCTACCCCAATGGCAACCATGGCGGCGATTGCTGCTATGGCGATCCCAATTGGGCTTGTGAGGAACGCAAACGCTGTCCCCAATGCCGTTGTCGCCGCAGTTCCCGCCGCGCACACTCCGTTCCAAACGGTCTGCGCTGCCGTTTGGGCCCATGTGGCTGCCGTGCTTGCTCCTCTGACAACCGCATCTTTTGCGTATAGGGCATGAAGATATAAGGTTTCTGCCTTATCTTTTATTTTCAGGGCAAGATTGGCCATCATAGCCTGTTTTTCTGCCGCAAATACGGTAACAAGCGCTCGGATGCCGTTTACTGTGTTCAGCGTATCCCTGGCGAAATTTACCATCTTAACTGCCGCTATGGCGCCGGCAATCCCTATGATGGCAGGCTTTACCGCCCCCCATTCATTTAACTTCTCATAAACCGTGCCTGCAGCTCCCGCCAGTTTCATAGCCGCATCCACTACCTTGGGAATCCCTTGGGTTGCTATAAAGGACACGGTTGGTTTCGCAGTCTCAAACGCCTGGAAAAGTTTATCCTTCAAATCCAGGGCAACGGTGATAACCTTATCAATTGCCGGTTTGTTTTCCTCAATGGCTGATTTTACGTTTTTCAGCGAAGTCTGCCCTGTTTCTGCCAGGAACTGGAAAGCCGCGGCTCCCTTGGAGCCCATATCCTCCATCACCGGACGTACCTCTCCCAAAAACGCGACTGTCTTATTCTTAAACGTCTGAACTGCCGGGGCCGCTTTTCCTGACAGATTCTGGATGAACCCGGTCACATTTTCCGTTATATGGGGTATGTAATCCGCAACCGCAAAAACAGCCTCCTTGGCCGCAGGCGCAAATATTTTGCACAGGCGGATCTTTGCGTCATCCACCGCGGAGCCAAACACGGCCATGGCTCCCGGAAGCGTATCTGTGACTTTACCGGCCATCTCCATCATAGCGCCGTCCGCATTGCCAAGTTCTTCTCGCAATGCCTGCCATTCCGTCTGGCCGTCCCTGGTTGTGGTATTTAATCCGGACAGAAGATCGTTTAATGTGTCAATCTGGGTCTTTCCGCCGATTGCCGCCAAAGCGGCGTTCCGCTCCTCTTCTGTCAGGTCTTTTGTCGCATCATTCACAAGTTCAAGGGTTTCTTTAAGCCCTATAAACTTTCCTTCGGAGTCAAACGCGGAAATCCCCAGCTGCTCCATCATCTTCCCGGCCTGTCCGGTTCCGGAAGTCAGGTTTATCATGACCGTATTCAGTTTGTTCCCGGCTTCAGACCCTTTGATTCCTCTGTTTGCCAGAACACCAAGGGCCGCCGCGCTGTCTTTTGCATCGACACCCAGATTATTCATGACACCGCCGCAGCCAATATATGCCTCCATCAACTGCTGCGCTGTCTGATTGGATTTGTTGTTGGCCTTACACGCCACGTCCAGATAACCGGACAGTTCATCGACGGTAAGGCCCAACGCGCTCATGGAATCAGTCACCAGGTCAGAGCATGTGGCAAGATCCATAGACGTGGCCTCGGACAGACGGAGGACAGGCTCCAATGCGGATACGGATGTCTCCACATCCCATCCCGCAAGAGCCATATACCCCAAAGCCTCGCTTGCCTCCGTCGCCGTCTTGGTGGTCTTTTTCCCCATTTCCAGAGCGGCCTCTTCCAGCTTCCGGTAATCCTCCGCGCTGGCCCCGGCAGTAGCCGCCGTATTGGCCATAGCCTGGTCAAAATCCGCATAGGTGGAAATGGCGTCATTCATAACGCCTCCGATTGCCACGGACGCAAGTGCCGCAGCAGCAACCTTGGCCGCCGTCTTTGCCGCCTTTCCGATGGAATCCAGCCTTTTATTTACCCCTCCTACGGATTTCTCAAATGAACTCTGAATCTTACCGCCGATTTCTAATGCCAGTTCGTAGGTTGTTTTGCTTGCCAACTTTCGTCACCTCCTTTGCTAGATCCACAAAATCCTCAACGGGAAGCCCAATGAAAAAATCAATCCCCGTATTGGTGGCCATGGCCAGATGGATTGATGTTTTCTGTATATCGCGCCCGGAATCGTGTCTTATTCGTCTTTGTAGAAAAAACCCACAACCGCGTTTTTGATTTTTTCAATTTCTCCCACCGGCAGCTCCTCGAAGAATTCAGCCGGAAGGCCCGTTACCTTTGTAGCCACAATTTTGGCATATGTGGTGGTACTCTCCGGAACAAAGGAAGAAACCCCTGTCTTATTAAACGCCTTCTCAATCGCCGTCAAATCACGCCCCCGCAGATCCTCCAGCCCCCGCAGATTAAGCTCTGTAAACGTCTCGTCTTCAAACGTAAACGGCCTCCTGAACTTAACGACCAGCTCATCCTGTCCCTCTTTTTTCGGAAGGAGCATTTCCTTTTCCGGCACAGAAGGGGCCGCAACGGGGATATCGGAAACCGGATCCTGGATCGTTTTGCCAATATGCTCCCTTGTCCCTGCCTGCTCGGTAACGTCCTCTCTGTTCGTTTCTGTATAGTTACTCATGGTGTTTTCCTCTCTTTCTTTTTAATTCTGGCGCTTGCGAAACCGGAATTTTTCTCCACAATCCCGCCTGTTTTCGTTCCTATATCTGGCTCCTGACTTTCTCCAACCGGTCAACCCCATTCAGCTTCCAGACCATGTTATACTTGTCCAGTTCCAGGACATTCTTCCCGTTGATCGTCACCTTACAGTAAGTGATCTCCCTCACAACCTTCGGCTCTCCCTTACCCCCTTTTTTCAGATTGCCAAGGTCAAATGATTTTACCTTTCCCTTTACTGTCACCACGATCCCCTGGAAATCATTTCTTTGGGTAGCGGTATCCATCATCTGCATGGAACCACGAAAGACCACCATCCCTGTATGGGTGATGTAGTCGAACATTTCCGTCCCGATGTTCTGAAATGTGTTCTCTATCTCCAGAGAACCGAAAGCTCCCTCAATAGCCTCCTCAATCTCTCCCCCGATTCCGGCCCCGTCAATGGTCTCTGTCAGGTACTCAAAATTGGGCAGCGTGGTTTCCGGCGACAGCCCCAGAAATTTATGGGATTCCCCGTACATGTTAAAGTTGTTTAATACAGTAGGTATCAGCATTATTCAGCGCCCCCTTTCAGCGCGGCCTCCGTGATCGTCGGGTCAAACTCAAATACATTTTCAATATGTTCAGCCGGAGCCCAGCCGCCCACATAGGTGTGAAACAGGATGTGTCCGTTCAAAATCTCATTGATCGGATTTTCGTCATGCTCAAAAACAATCTGGCCCCCTGCGATATCGTCCGAAGCCTGCAGGCTGTTTAACTGCATGTTAAATCCGGAGACAATCATGTCGATCAAACGATAACTGGCAAGCTCATCAACTTTCTGGAAAAACGTCAGTTTGAAATTGTTTTCCATGTAGTCAAAAATGGTCACTGTGTTGATCCAGCGGTCAATGGGGTCAGAGGAGGACGGGTAAGCCGCCGTATTGTTTCCCCAGCATTTCCATCCGTTAAAGTTTATGGCGGTGACCACCCCGCAGGCATTGGCGTAATCGTTGGCCTCATCAATATCCATGATGACTTCCCTGCCGTCTGCCGTACAAAGCCCTGTGATCTTAATGTCTTTATTAGATGGGGACTTTGACGGAACTCCGCCGTTTTCGGCCGACAGATGGGCCAGATGAGCCCCAACCTGGGCGCTGTAGGAATACCGGTACTCACCGACATCAACCATGGGCCAGCAGACAATCATATTTCGGTCAGAATATCCGTTGTTGTCTTTATACTCCCTGATCTTCTCCATGGAATCCGCTTTTCCCACGGCCGTGTCCAGATCTACTACCACCTTTGCGGTGAACAGGCTGAAAATAGACTGTGCTTTTGCCGCCAGCGCAAGAGCGACAGCCGGCTTCTGGGACCATCCGGGAGCCAGGAGCAGTGAAGGCACAAGCCCCAGTCTGGGATAGACCTGGTCGATCAGCTCCATTCCTGATTTCTGCCTTGTGGCGACATCGTAAGCTCCGATCACATCCTCATATGTGACAGCCGAAGGGTCTATCTGCACAAAGGAAGCCTTCAGCTGTGTCTCCCCTGCTGCTGACCCGGTGTTCACAATGGCCACTGTCACGGTACCGTCTGTGTTGAATGTGGCTATATAATCTTCCTCGGTCCTGTAAACGGTCTCATTCTCCCCCAAAGAGGAGATAGAAAGTTTATCTAAAAGGATTCCCGTCTCCTCAATCCTGATCTTACCGCCCTCAACCGTATACTCCTTTGACAGCTGCGCCTTAACATGTTTTCTAGGGTCCAGCACGTTGATCATAATAACCGGAGCCACCCCGAACACATCAAAAGCGGCATACATGGACTGGCACAGTGTATAATTCTCAAAATCTGTACTGCATCCCAGGGCCGCCACTGCAGCTGCTTTACTGTAAAAGGAAAACGGCCTGTTTACCGTATCATAGGGAGCCTCCGCCAGGTTAACGGGCGCTGTGCCTATGACGCACTGAAGGCATCCGTCCGCTTTGATGGGAACAGATATCTGGGTGGGTACACGCCTGGATTCTATCCCGTGTTTGTAATTTGATCTCATGTGCTGCCTCCTTCTGTAATCTTAGATATCTCCTCACGGGAAAGCGCCAAAATCCTCTGACAGGCAATGGCCGCCACGGTCCCTTCTGTGGCAGCCTCCTTTTTCGCCTGAACAATGCCGCTAAGGGGCACGATCAGATTTTTCATGATGGGCTTTTCCCTAGTCAGTCTTTCCAGCGTCTTGGGGATCCCGCCGCTGAAAACGGCGCCGTTTTTCACGACGCCGTGGATTGTTGGCCCTATGTACATGACCCTGCCATTCTCTTTAATCATATTCTGTCTCCTCAATCTCCGGCGCTTCCACCGTCCATATGGTTGACATGCCGCCTAAAAACTTCGGCCATGTGTCCTCCTCCTGAAATTTTTTTGTCAGGGGAAAGGTGATCCGATACCTGCTGCCTGCCATCCTCCTTGACAAAAACCGTCTCTCCAGCCTGTTCATCACATTGGCTACGTCAAAATGGCCCTGATTGTTGGGATTTTTGTCAATCAGGCCAACCAGGAAATAGACGGAACAAAGATTATCGGATGTCTCTCCGTTTATCTGCTCTTCATCCAGGCACACAAGGACATATGGAAAATGGTCATTGTCATTTTTGCTCTTCTTGGCCGGAAGATTCTGAGGATATACGTTAAAATGCAGGTATTCCCCCGCATTATTGACAGACGTATACCCCTTCAATTCGTCTTTTACCTCCTCCACAAGAGCCTGTTGAAGCCAAACATCGGTCTGCATAGTTTATCCCCCCTTTCGCAGGATATTGGCCACTTCCGCATGGATACGTTTTTCCAGCGTCTGGCCGGCCTCCCGTTTAAGCGTTTCCATGATCTCCTCATTTTTCACCATCTGGGGAACTGACGGCCCATACAGCTGCTGGATGGGGAATCGTTTATCGCTTTTTCTGACCATAACTCCCACATGGCCTGTGGACCTCATGATTCCAAGAAATGCTTTGGGATTTCCGGAGAGCGGTTTTAATCCACCGGACTTTTCTACACCGGACTTATACACCTTGGGGGAGTAATTGCCTTTTTTCGTATGCTTTACCTGCCTTTTCGGACTGACCTTAAACTTTGACAGCGCAATGGGGCTCCCCTTTGTGATAACAGCGCCGGAAAGTTTTCCTTTTCCTGCGTTTATGGATCGTACTGTCTCCCGGACCGCCCCGCTGGAAATGAAATACCGCGCGGAAACCTCTTTTCCTATGTTCTTCCGGATATTGGCTACAGACCGGTTGATAGCCCTGGACACTACAAGAGGCGTCTTGCTCTTGAAGGCACCAAGCCGCTCTTCAATCTCCTGAATACCCGTAACTTTTATGTTCTGTATGAGCATCAGCCTGCGTTCTCCCTTAAAATGACGGTGTAGCCGCCAAAATCTTTCATTACATTGCCAACCAGATAAGATTCCCCGTCAAATTCCAGGATCTGCCCCACTGCCGGCTCCTCCTCCAGATATTTTTTCTGTACGAAAAACATCCGGTTATCCTGAAAAATCCCGTCAGAGTCCGCTGTTTTTCCCAGGTTCAGCTGCAGAAGCGTCTCATTATCCACAACTACGGGAATCTTTTCCCCGTCAATGTCATGAAGCTCCCCAAATTCATCCACATTGAAAAAGACGCGGTCAAAATCTTTTTCCAACTGGTCTTCAAATGATCTCATATGATGTTACGCCTCCACCGCCCCATTGCTAAAATCCTCTGACAGACTTTCTTCCTGGAAATTGATCACTTTCTCCTGAAGTTCTTTCAGGCTGTTCTCCTCATAATCCTGCCCCAGTTCCAGCCCCAGGGATGCGGCATAGCTGAAAACATCCTTTTTAGCACGGATTTTCCGGATTTCCTCCGGGCTTTTAAGGGCATCCGGCTCCCTCTCATCAAAACCGGAAAGCTCGTAATCCGTCTCTGCCGGCTCGTCCTCTCCCCATTTAACGCCTGAGGATGATTCCATGTCCACCGGCTCAACAAAGCCTTTCCCTTTCAAAAACGCCAGATCCGCGGATGAAATGTCCTCCGGAAGCACCATCCCCGGCCCGTACTCCTTCTCTCCTGTCAAAACCGTGACTTTGGTTCTGTATCTCATTGACCTTCTCCTTTCTTCGCGTAGATAACCACCCAGGACTGCACATCGAAGGGACGGGGCAGCGGACGGGAAGTCAGCCTTACTTTCTTTACCTCGCTGCTTTCATCCACCCACACCTTGGGAACCAATTTCCCCTCATAGGAGCGGTATTTCTTGTCCTCCATCTGGGTCACAAGCCCATATTCAAACTGGCCTTCCCCATCTGAATGACCCATAAGCACCGTTCCGGAAGGAATAATAGATTCATCCTCCCCCTCATCGTTTAAGAACCATTCGTCATAGGTGTAGAGATCCATATCCAGCTCCGCGATCCTGCCGTAGAAGGTCAGCGCCTGGTCCACCACCCTTGGTTTGATCTCCACATTCTTCATGTTCAGCACATCCATGGCCTTGATGATAAACGGATTCATGACGAAATCTTCAATCACGTCAGAGGAAAAGAGCATGATGTCCGGCGCCCGCCCTGTTTCCTTGATGATCTTTTTGCGCAGCCTGCGAAGCAGAGGCAGCGGATTCACTGTCCCAAGGGACCACTGCTCATCTGCCCCCAGCACCACGATATTGGTAAATCCAAAATCAATCTGGACGTCCACTCCCTCGTCTTCATCCTGCACGATTACCTTGCCCTCAAACAGGACCTCCCGGCACATCCATTCCTTTCTCCTGTCAATGGACGCTTCCAGGTCCGTAAAATCTTTGGCCAGCAGTTCATCCTCCCGTTCCTCCGGAGTTCTTTTTGAATAGATATTTTCCCCGATAGCCCGTTTGGATACATCGTCAACGGTCAGCACCCGCTCCGGCGCAATCTTCGGTGTGGTGAACTGGTTGGTCTTATACCCCTGGCGCGCGATGACCTTCCCTCCCTTGCGGGGACTGACAAAGGGCGCCATGATGCGTTTCCCCTTACGCACGTCAAACTCAACCCGTTCCGCCACATGGGTCTGCTCCCCAGGAAAAAAGGTTCTCTGTAAAAAGGATTTGACAGGCGGCGTCTGGTCAATCGCGTCGATCATCTCCCGTGTGGTGTATTCTGCCATTTATCTAAAACCTCCTTAATTCTAATAATTGCGGACGCCCCGAAGGTACAGTCCTGCCTGCTTTAAATCGTCCTCATAGTCCTCTGCACTACCGCCTTCCCCGGCGATGATGATTGCCGCCCGGTTAAACATTCCGGTCTGGTATGCCGTTGCGGGGATGTTGTCGGCTGTCTTGTCCGTTCCTGTGTCAAAGTCATCGGTCAGGATGCCAAATACCTTTATCTCCATATCCGTGGTCACGGCGTTTTCCCCTTCCCCCTCAGTCACCTGCGGAACGGTTCCCGCCGCATATCCGGCCTTGTCACTCCCTTTCATCACAAGAGTCCCCCGCCTTAACAGGCCGTATCCGGCTTTCAGGCCGATCCCCGCTGTCAGTATGGGAAATTCGTTTCCCGCAATCAGGGAATCCGGCTTAAATTCTCCTATCTGTTCAAACATCTTCATCCTATCCCCTCCTTTTGTCCGCCTTCAGCTTGGCAGCGAAGCCTGCCACTTTCTGGGCGTTTTCTACCTTTTTCTGCTCCTGTGGGTCATAGCCGGTATTAGGCTCCGCTCCTACCGCCCCTGCGCCGGAACTGCGCAGCTCCTGAACCATGTCGGTTAAAAACTGCTGCCCTGCCGCGTTATTAGCCTTCATCTGCGCAAGGGCTAAGTCCGCGGCTGAAACCGGCTCTTCATATCGGGCCTTCATCAGTACCTCTTCCGGGATCCCCCTTGCAATCTCATCAATGGCTTTCAGCCTTTCTCTCTCCGCCGAAACGGCGTCAGAGGCGATCTGCGCGCACAGCTGCGGATAAGCTGCCTTTAACCCTGCGGCGTCTGTGATAGCAGGCATCCCCTTCTCGTTTTCTCCCATCATTCCATTTCCTTTCTGTGTTGTATTTGATGTATCAAAAAAAGTCCCGGTCCTTTTCTGCTGTGTCACAGAAAGAGCCTGAACCTTTCTTCGAATATTATCCGGAACAAATGTTTCCACATAATTTTTGAAACTGTATAAAACCCCGTTCACCATAAATTTTTGTAAAAGAGCGCTGTTCTGGAACTCCGCTTCGATCACGGTGTCACAGAAACCGGCGTCAACGGCTTCCTGCCCCACATACCAGCTTTCTTCATCCATCAGCTGACTGATTTCTTCCTCGGTTTTATCAAGACGTTCCATATAGGCGGTAACAATGCTTTTCTTTACCTGATTTGTGACTTCTGCCAGCTTCAAAAGTTCCTCCGCTTCATAGGAGCCCCACAGGGTTACAGAAGGATTGTGTGCCATCAAAATCGCGTTTTTGGCAATCCTGCGGCTTTCACAGGCCATCAGCACAATGGTTGCGGCGCTGGCGCATATCCCGATGATGGTTCCGGTAATTGTGGCCTTATTCATCACAAGGGCGCTGTAGATGGCATTGGCCGCGAACACGTCGCCGCCTATGGAATTGATCACCACATTTATGGTTTTTTTATTCCCCAGGTCATTGAGTTCCTTGATAAAGTTTCGGTAGGTAACACAGTCTTCGCTCCACCAGTCTTCCTCTGACTGGATTGTCCCAAATAGCTGCAGCTCTGCCGTATCGCCGTTGTCCAGGAAATTCCAAAATTTCTGCTTGCTGGAATCACTGCCTGGTTTCAGGCTCCCCGCCGCTTCCGGCTGATTCGTTATCCTCGTCTTCTGTTTCATAGGTTTCCTCCTCGCTTTCTTTCCCGTTTTCTTCCAAGTCTATGCTCTTTGCCCTCCCTCCGGATGAGATGAGCCCTGCTGCCTCCATCAACTGATTCTCGCGGGCCAGCTGGGCCACATTGCTGTCAAAATCGCCTCCCGTCATCTCTATGGTTTCCCGCTGCCTTGTGGAGATGCCTATGTTGATTCTCTTCTCCGCCGCGTTTACCTCCTTGACCGGATCAATCATGCCCTGGGCGGGACCGTTCCACTGGGCGCCGCAATACGCCATACGGATAACCGGGTCAAGGAAAAAACCAGGCGCTTTGAGCCGCCCCGTACCAATGGCTTCCGCCAAAAATATCTCATAGACCGGCTGACAAAAATCAGCCGCCAGCCATGACCGTTTCATCCGAAATCCTTTCCATGCCTCCAGCAGGGCTGCCCTGGACGCGGAATAGTTGGAAGAAAAATGCTTGACCAGAACATCTACCGGTATTTCCAACGCCGCCCCTACATACTTTGCCAGGGAGGTGGTGAAGGCGTCAAAATTGCTGGAGGGCCGCTTTGCGTCCGCAATCTCAATATCCTCCCCAGGGGCAAGTATGTTCACCATGCCAGGCCCCAGCTCATAATTCACCTCATCATCAGTAATCCGTTCCTCCTCATCCACTACGCCGGTAAATCCCGTCCCTGAATCGCTCTTCTGTGATTTTACGAACACCGTAAAGAAGCCGTTTATGACTGCCGCCATCATCTCAGCTTCACTGTATCTTGTCAGCTGTTTCAGTGACTCAATAACAGGAGCAAGGTAGGGGACGCCTCTGTACTGTTCGGCCCGCTCCGTCTCGTAGATCATCAGCACGTTTGGCATCCCGGTCTTTTCCCCAAATGCCTTCACCCGCTTCCACTCTTTTCTGGCATAAAGGCTGCTGTTTGGATACGTGGAGCAGATATGATATGCCACCACCCGGTTGCCCCCGTCCACCTCCACGCCATTGAAGATCCGGTTTTTCGTGTCCGGATCCACGGCGTACAGATACACATTATTTCCGGTGCTGTGAGGCGTAGAAATACGGTCGGATTCGATCAGGTGGATCCGCAGACCGTAGGGAAGCGTCTTCGTAGGCGGCTCATATTCTAAAAGCACACAGGCATCACCGTTCATCAGCCAGGACATACATGCCACCTGCTGGATTTCATAAAAATTATTTACCCGTGTGGAGTCGCAGAACTTTGATCTTGCCCACAATTCAAACTCCCGTTCCGCGCTGCGCTGCCACTGGGCGGCCTCTTCCGGCGTCATGCCAAGGAAATCCGCGTCAATGGCGCTTTTCAGCCGCAGCCCTTCCCCCACGATATTGGTCCGGTTCGTCTTTATGGCTGATACTGCCAAGGGAGCGGACATAAACAGGCTCCTTGACCTCTGGCGCAGCACAGGAATATTTCTGTCAATGTCTTCCTGAGGCGTCTTGCTGGATGCCAGCCACCCCCGCATGGAATTTTTATTCCGGGCAGCTCCCGACTCATCATAGCCGGAGTTCTGAAAAGACCTCATAATCTTTAGCTTATAGCGGGCCGCTTCCCTCTTCAAGGCTGTCTGGGGACTTATTTTTTCAATCGCTTTATCAATCATATTCATGGTTCCACCGCCTTAAATGTCCCTTGGAAGAAAACGAAAAGCTTTGCTTTTGCCGCCGCTCACCTCCAGCGTCTCAATCTGTCCTTCCAGATCCTTAATCGCCGCCCGTATGGTGGACAGATCCGCCCGTTTCAGGCTTTTTGTGCCGATCGTGTATTCCTGATTCAGCAGCACGGCCTCCTCCGCCTCATAATACATGGCAAGCCGTTTTTTGTACCGTTCCAGCCGTTCCTTCTGTAATCTTGTCAATAGTATCCTCCGCCTTTCTATAGCTCCACTCCCCGGCTCATGGTTCCGGCCCTCCGCTTTTTCTTTGTCCTGCCCGGTGATTTCTTCATATAATTGATGCCGGCTTTCACTTTCTTTTCCAGGATATCAAAATCCGGCCGCAGGATCTCAATTGCTGCAGTGTTGTAGACCCGCAGATCCAGAGGCTCATTCCGTATGCCGGTTTTCTTTTTCCACTTGGTAAATGCCCGTCCGTCCCGGATTTCCGTTATTCTCTGTTCGCTGTTAAACCCTTTTATGACGGCCTCGCTGTATCCCCGGTCCCCATTAATGGGAAAATGACAATAGCTGGGGCCTTCATCGGCCGTGGAAAGCCTTGTCATTACAATCTCTTTTCCGCTGTCTACTCCCAGAATGAATACTTTTACCCCGTATTCGTTGTTGGTGGATAGCTTATGAATCAGGGGGATGCCCTGGCTTTCCCTTCCAAATCCTTTTATGCCCACAATACGCTTCCCTTTTTTCTCCATCCGCTTTAGAAACCTGTAACATTCTGTAGTTTTATGGCCTCCGGTGTCAATGCAGGTCAGGGCAATCAGAAGGGAGGAACCGGACGCGAAATAAAATTCCCGGTCAAGCTGCGCCTCCAGCTGATCCCATGTTTCTTCCTTGTCCAAATCTCCATAAAGCTTTTCGTATTTGACTCCCCAGGATTCAAACCCCCGTCCCCATCCCACCACCTCTATCTCAAACCGGTCGTCCTGGACATCCACAGAAGCGGTCACAACAAGGACTCCCTCCGGTAATTCCGCTTCGTACCGCTCTCTGCGCGATAAAAGGGAATCATCATCCGCGCCTTTGCCCCGGGGCTCCCAGGTTTCCCCCAGCACGGTATTGATAAAGATTTTCAGCTTGTTTATGTCGCCATTTTCCTTATACTCTTTTTGCGCTTCTTTCCATTCCCGGATAATGGAATCCCAATGGGTCCACGGCGAAGCCAATTCGTTTAAGTGAAACGACCGTTTCCGACGCCGTTCCGGATGTGCCGCAACCCATTTTCCTGTACCCTGCTTCCAGTCAAACTCCGAAAAGTGTTCCCCGCAATACTTACATCCCATGGCAACATCTGAAAAACGGACCCTCCCCCATTCGTAGGGCTGATATTTCCCGCAGCACGGACACGGGACGCACCATTCCTCCATTGTGCCGGACTGAAATTCTTTTTCTATCTGGCTGGAACCCTTTAATGTGGGGGTGGAAACTTTGATTTTCTTTTTGTTCCAGAAAGCCGTCGTCCTCTTTTCCGCCAGCTTAATAGGATTTCCTTCCGTTCCTGCGCTGGCAGGATAGCGGTCCGTTTCGTCCATCAGGACAATCCTCACCGGACGGGAAGCAAGGCTTGAAGGAGAATTTGCGCCAGCGATGGTTACGTGGCCGCCGGGGAATGTTTTGTGCAAAATCGTATTTCCGGAAGCCCTGGACTTTACATCATGGACTTTCCCGGTCAGCGTCGGCGTGTCTCGGATCATCGGGGCCAGCCTGTCCTTCGAAAAATCTTCCGCCATCGGCTTGACGGTAGGCTGCACCACCAGCATAGGAGCCGGATCGTAGTCTATGTAATAGCCGATAATATTTAAAATCAATTCTGTTTTGCCCACCTGCGCGCTGCTCATAACAACAATCTCCTCTACAAGGGGATCATTTATGGAATCCATAATCTCCCGTTGGTAAGGCGCCCGGTCCGTGTTCCACTGTCCCGGCTCCGCAGCGCTTTCCGGCGATAACCTCCGATAACGGTCCGCCCACTGACTGACTGTCAGAACAGGCGGAGGGCTTACTGCTTTGGCAAGATTGCGAAACAATTTCAGCGTCTTAAATTCTATGCCCCGATCTTTGCGGCGGTTTTTCACGATAACCGTGTCAGGATTCACCAAGGGAGGCTGTTCAATCTTTACGCTCCTGCTCATATCCGTCTTCTCTTTCCTCCACATATTCATCACTGTAAAACGCCTTTGGATCATAGTCTTTTAATTCGTTCAGCGCTTCCGTCACCTCTTTTGTCAGGCGGTCCTTGATAAATGCGGCATCCCGGTTTTCCAGAATCGGTGCTGCCTTGGAAGGGATTCCCATTATTTTCGTTTTAAAAGCAACTAACATGTCCATCATGACGATTTCCACATCCTCCGCCTTGTGCAGTTCCCCCTTCATGATCTGCAGTTTCAATTCTGATATGTGGCGTTTTACCCTCTCATGGAGGGCTTTCTCTTCGTCAAAGTTGATCTCTCCGTCCGCCAGTTCCACGCCGACTCCCTCTGCTGCCAGCTTCAGCGTCAGAAGATAATTCTTTATGGAATCCACCAGCTTATAACGGCCCTTTGCCGCCCTGGCGACGATTCCCTCCTCCGCCATCTGCCGGATGCGCCTGTCTGTCACGCCAAACATCTCTCCCAGGACCGCCGCCGAAA
>Ga0137310_100536_pt1 | contig 25185 bp, 30 predicted proteins | sample NAcewiD2O_June_2_FD_97183 | JGI IMG/M metagenome (GOLD analysis project Ga0137310, IMG submission 97183) | Mouse cecal microbial communities from Vienna, Austria - N-Acetylglucosamine amended D2O_June | ecosystem: Host-associated > Mammals > Digestive system > Large intestine > Cecum | place...
TCCAACGAATATACGAAAAATTTTATCAAGGTGATACATCCCATAAAACAGCTGGGAATGGGCTGGGCCTTTCACTCACAAAAAGAATTGTTGACCTTCATGGCGGAAAAATTGAAGCGTCCAGCCAGGTGGGCGTGGGAACTACGTTTGTGGTCACGCTGTCAGCACTTCCAGCTTCTGAGGAAGCACATTGAGCTGTCAGCCGTTCTTGTGCCAGAGCACAGCCTGCCAGTTGCATACAAACCATTATTTTTATTATAGTCTGGCAGTCCACTGCTGCTTGCCAGAGAAGCTGGAGCAGAACGATACCCAATATTAGGAGACGGAACGGCCAGCTAACAGACCACATCTCGTTAAGAGACAGGCTCCAGGCTCATGCTATGGGAAAGGCTTTCTATTTAATTGCATAAGAGGCATCGCAACAAATAAAGAAAACAATGCGGGGGAAGGCTGAACCTTCCCCCGCACGCTTATTCCCGTTTATGCCGCCTTTTGAAAGCGAATACTCTGTGCCCTCATTTGGAGCTCCTGCCCCAGGAACTTCAGCGTGGAAAATTCATCGTCCAGCCCGTCCAGCTCCCGGCGGAGCACATCCTCATAGTGCTTCTTTTTCTCCTCCAACGCCTGGATTTTCAACACCCAGCGATCCATCACCGCCGGGCTCTGACTGCCGGACTTAATGAGATAGTCCGCCCGCTCCTGGTAGGTGGCGATCTCCTTTTTCACCGCCGCATAGAATTCCTCGGTCATTTTAGACCGCTGTTTTTCATCGTCGATGATGTAAAAGCTGTTCACCATCAGCGGTGTCTCCCTGCGGTTGAGCCCGCCCAACAGCCCGATGAACTCCTCGAACACGTCCACCTTGTCCATGTGGGTGCGGGGCACGAAGTACATATGCCCCGTGATGCTCAGCTTGGTGGCCTCCAGCCCCCGCAAATAGTTGACACAGATGGTTTCGATCTGTTTCCGGTTGGCGCACTTCTGATAGAGCTCGAACAGCTCCTCCGCCTTGCGGCAGCAGGCCGGCACGTCGATGGCGTCATCCGGCGCCAGGTTTTCCGCCCGGAACACGCCGTCTTTCTTATCATAGCTGATGTTCGCCAGCTTTTCGTAGTTGTTGGTACGCTGGTTCAGCGTCTCCTTCACCAGCTCCCGGGATAAAATATCGGCGCTGGTGCGCTTGTTGTCCCGGCAGTAGGCCAGGTAGATGTTGGTTTCCCCCATCGCCGTCACCGGGACGCGCTCCCGGATGTCTCCGGTGGCGGAGCGGAACGCGTCGCCCACGGACAGCCGGGTGCCGCCGGCGTAGGGGATTCCCATGTCCTCACACAGCTTGGACAGCTCCACCTTGTCCACCAGCAGGTTTGCCAGGGAGAAATAGAGGAATTTACCCAACATATGGGCTTTATCGCCTTGGGACGTTCCGATGAAATCGTGCATATCAAATACGTTATCCATTACTTTGCCCTCCTTATCTTTTTACATGACCGCCGCCCGGCTGAGAAGGTAGTCATCCACTCCCTTGTACGCCGGATCCCATGTGTATTTCGTGTATTTTAGGCCCTTGATGGCCTGTACTTCCCTCCGCATCGCCAGCACGGCGTTGCGGACATCGGGGTTCGTCATCTGATCCATGTCCATGGCCTCCACCACCTGGGTGACGCCCAAATCCTTCAGCGTGCCCTTGAGCCCGCGGATGGCGTTCACGCCGCCCACGCACACAAACAGCGTGTCATGGGCCAGGTAGCTGGCCACGTCCCCCTTCAGCGGGCCCTCCGTCAGGAAGGCTCGCTTTTGGGTGGTGTCGCCGGTGACGTGAACCCAGGAATAGCTCCGGGTGCCGTTGGGCCTATCCCGGCTGGACAGCCAGCGGTATTTCCTGCTGGGCTTATCCGCATCGTCCAGTCGGATCTTCATGCCCTGGATCAGCCCGTCCTTGCTGCGGACAGGGATCAGGAAGCCCTTCGGCCCACAAATCGTCCAGTCGCCGTAGTAGGTGCGGAACCCCGGCAGCCCCAGCAGCTCATGGCCGCTGGAACGGAGCAGGGCGGCCAAAAGCCGCCGCCCCGCGTCCGTCTCCGGCATACTGCGGTACTGATTCCGCGCGATACGCTCCTCGGACAGCCCCCGCTCCAGCAGGTTTTCCCGGTGCCGGGGCAGCAGCGTGAGATGCTCCAGCATAGAGGTATAGGCTTCGTGCCGCCGCTCCAGGGGCATGGGCTGGCGCTCTGTCTCTGTCCGGGCCTTTGCCTGCCGGGGCATGGGATAGACCTTACCCTCCCGGGTCAGCGCCTGGTATGCCTCCCGGTTGGTCACGCCCATCAGCCGGGCATACAGCGTCACGCTGTTGCCGTGGGCGCCGCACAGGTTGCAGCGGTACAGATCCGTGCTGGTGTTCAGGCTGAGGTGATACTTTCCCGGCCCGTGGTCGTGGCAGAAGGGGCAGGTGGCCTCCACCTCCCGGTGCTTCAGCGTCCGGGAGGCGAGGGCCACACCACACCGTCTGGCCGCGTCCACGATGGGAATTTTGTCATACTGCTTCACGGCCAGACGGGATCACCTCCTATGCAGCCTGCCGCTCCGCCAGGGTGATGGGCCGCACCGGCCGCACCGCCAGCGGCGTACCGCCGACGCACTTTGCCATGATGACCTGCCCGGTGGGCCGCACGTTGTTGAGGTCGTCCACGGACTCCATGTTGTCCACGAATACCGGGTAATTGCGCCCGGTGAGCCGCTTCATCAGCTCGGACACCTCCATCCCCGCCCGGATCTTCTCGGACAGGGAGAGCCGGTCATAGCGCCGCCCGCCGTAGGTGAATTTGAACACGTCCTTCCGCTCCCCAGTAGTTTTCACCACATCGTAGAGGGAAATCTCCACCCGGTTCATCTTCAGCGCGGAGAAGGTTAGCTTCGCCCGTTCGCTCACATAGATGGCAACGTCGGCGATCAGCTTTTTCAGCGCCGTGATCTTGTCCTGGGCGGCTTTGATCTTTCCGTCAAAGTCCTCCGGCTTCTGATCCGCCGCGGCCTGGGCCGCTTTCAAATCGGCAGCGCACTCCCGCAGTTCCTCCCGGCACTCCTTCAGCCGGGCGTACTCCACCTCAGAGAGGTTGCCGTACTCCAAGTCGGCGGTGAGCTGCTGGATCTGGGCCCGCAGATCATTCGCCGGGCTGTCCTCGGACTTTTTTGCCTTGAGGCCGGCCAACTGCCCTTCCAGCTCGGCCACATCATCGGCCTGGAACTGGTCAAAGACCGCCCTGGCCTTCGCGTCATTTTCGTTCAGTTCATTGAGCTGGGCCCGCTGCTCCTGGCCGGCGGCAATGGTCGCCTTGCTGGACGTTTCCAGTGCCGAGCGCACCTCCACCAGCGTCTCCGCGGTGATGAGGCGGCGGCAGGTGGGGCAGGGTTCGCCAGGGATACAGGCATGGAACGCCTGCTTGTCCTGGTTGAACCGCGCGGCAAGCTCCGCCAGCCGGGCGTTGGCCTCGGCAATGGCCTGGGTGTAGGGGGACTGGTACTGCTCCGCCTTTCGGGCGGCCAGCTTCCGCTCCAGCGCCAAAATCTCAGCGTCCAGGGGAGAGTCATCCTGAGCCGCCTCATGGTAGCGGGCGCTGAGCTCCACCAGCTGCTGCTCCATGGCCTTTGTGTCCAGGCCGTCGAACCGCTTGGCCTCCAGCTCCTCCACCTCCTTGGCAAGGGCCGTGTGGCGGGCGGTCAGGGCGGCAATGCTTTGTTCCCGGTTTTCCCCCTGGGTTTCGCTCAGATCCTTCTGCCCCTGGAAGTAGATGATGGTTTCCTCCAGCTCCCGGATATCCGCCCGCTTTTTCTTCAGGTAGGTGTCCGGGGAGAGAAGCGGTTCGTTTTCCAGGGCTGCCCGGGTGGCGTCGGAGAGCTGTGCCAGCACCGCCTCATGGGAAATCAGGGGCAGGTGCCGCTCCAGCAGGTTTTTGCCGTCCTCCCCCAGCTCCTCAATGAAATAGAGAGGATTGAAGATGGACAGGAACACGTCTTTCTCGCCAAACAGCTCGGTGAGATCCATCTGGCGGATCGTGTAGCCGTCATAGAGGATGGACATGGTGCTTTTGTGCCGGGTACGGGTGAGCACATGGGCCGTGCCCGCCTCATCCACAAAGTTCATGGTGATGGACACGTCGGGCTGGGCCTCGTTGTGCAGCCGGTCAATGCCCCGCTCCCCGAAAAAGGGGAGGCCGGTGACAGCAAAGGCGATGGCGTCGGCGATACTGGTCTTGCCCCGGCCGTTGCCGCCGGTGATGACGGTGGGATTTCCGAACACCAGGTTTGTGGGTTCCCCATAGGACTTGAACCCGGCGATGGTCATGCCGGTGATCTGAAAACTTTTGATTTTTTCCATGATTTGCTCCTCACTATGCCGCCTGGGGCTGGATGTCCGCCACTTTGAACTTTTCCAGCATATAGTAGACGACGGTATCCTGCTGCCTCTTTTCCAGCTTCACATCCACCAAAACGATGCCCGCGGCCAGCTCCGGGTGCTCTCCCCGGACAAAGGCGTCCAGCCTGTCCCCCTTGGAGGATTCCAGCCGCAGCTGGGTGCTGCTGGAGTTGATGCCTTTGTTGATCCTGGCTTTGCGGACAATATACGAGATGCTGTCCTTTCCCGGCTTGCCGGCGGATTTGTCCGCCGCCTTCCCGGAGGAGGTATCCCCGGGTTTTTCCTGCCCAGCGTCCGGCCTTTGGCCGTCCGGCGCGGACTCCGGCTGGGGCCGCAGGCCGCCTGCGGGGGCTGGGGTCAGGCCCAGCTTGCCCAGCATTTTTCGGTAGGCGCAGTCCATCTGTTCCTGCTGGTCTTTTTTGATGATCCAGGTCTTGCCCCGCTTTTCCACTTCTACAAACACCACGTCCATGTTATACAGCACCCGGCCGATGCCCCACTGGACGGCGGCCCGCTTCATGCTGTCGGACAGGCCGCCCTTCACGGGCTCGATGTCCGAATCCTCGGCGCCGTCCCACTTGGTGATGAAGCCTTCCCCGTAGCGGATGGAAATACCGCACAGTTGGGCTTCCTTGCCGTTGGCCCCGTGCCAGGGCTTGAAGTCGTTGTACCAGTTCTCCGGGCCCACCACATCATCCAGCCGGCCCATGATGGCCCGGTTGGTGACATAGGGGACGGCGATGCCCTTGGTTTCACCCTGGTACTCAAACGTCCTTTGCAGCCGCCATTCCAGATCCTCCGGCGCGAAGGGCATGGCCAGCTCGGCCTGAATCTGTCTCGGGTCTTTCCGTTCCATGCCATTACCTCCCATTCATAAAGGCGTTCAGCGTTTTGCCGTCCTCCACCAAAATATCAGAGTAGTAGAAGCCGGGGGATTTGTCCTTCATCAGCTCCAGCAGATCCCGGTACCCGGCGTGGGGCCGGTTATGCGCGGCCATGAAGTAGTCGTTGTTGTTGGGCAGCCGAAGGATGTACCCCATCAGCGTGTGGAGCCTGAACGGGTCTGGGTAGGCAGGCAGGGCGTTGTTCCCGGTGCAGATCTGCCCGTTCTCACAGTTGACGTTGGAAAATGGGTAGTGATATGTGGGTGTGTCCGGGGTCAGCAGCTCATCCTTCACCACGCACAGCCGGCACTTGCCCACCTTGCCCGTTTTGGCCAGATGCTGGAAGGCAAACACCAGCCGGGGAAGGGGAAAATGGAGATATTCCGTGCCGTAATAGCTGATGTCGGCGTACAATTCCGGGTATCGGATGAAGTAGGTGGTATTTACCTCCTCCAGAATGGCCGCGACGCAGCCCTCCGGCAGCAGGCCGGTGGCCCGGGCCTTTTCGTCATACCGGCTGCCCAGGATACAGGCGGCCAGGGCTTCCGGCGAAATGTTCTTGCGGGCGACTACGCCGCCCTCCTTTTGCTGTTCCAGCGCGATCTCCAGCCGCTCGGGCGAAATGCGCAGGACGATATCGCCATTGCATCCCATTCAAGCCGCCTCCTTTGTCTCAGTTTCCTGTTCCATGCCCAGCGCGCGGCGGAGCCGCCGAACCTGGTATTCCAGCGTGCAGCGGACATCCGCCATGGCTCCGGGCAGTCCCTGGATCCCGCAGAACTCTATCCCGGACAGGAACACCAGCCGCTTGCGGCCATGCCCGGTGTCACAAATGCGAAAATCATAGTCGTAAATGTAGTAGCCATCCAAACAGCCCTCCAGGTCGAACGCGCGCAAGACGTCTGTGACGGCCTCATGCCGCAAATCGCTCTCACCTGGCGCAGCGCCGCACGCCGTCTCGTACTGTGCCAGCAGGCGGCAGAATTCATCCATTAGGGGGTCAAAGATAACGATGGTGTCTATTTCATTTTCCTGATTCCAGTATCCCGTGTAATCAGGAAAAACACAGCCGACCGCTTCCCACGCAAAATCGTAGAACTCCTCCCGGCCCAGATCGTAACTGCCGCACCGTTCGAGAAACGGTTCCAGAAAACCATTGTCCGCCAGACGCTTGGCGGTGCACAGAATCTGGAATACATTGTCGTCCAATATATCCATGGCGCACCTCAACAAAATTGCCGGGCAGAGCGAGCGACAGGCGCGATGGCGCCGATGCGCTCCGCCGTCTGCCCCAAAGCCTGGGCAATCCGATATACGGCGTCGTTGTATTCAGCCAGCGCCGAAATGTCGTCTTCGTCAAAGGCGCCGTAGTCGATGGCGCGCAAGGGTACTGGCTCCCCCCGCAAAAGGGGGAGAAGCACCTGGCTTATCAAATACTCGTTGCAGCTGGCCTGGGGCAAAACCGTCCCCTCCTGTTCCAGTATCAGCCGCATGACCAGCAGATCCAAGTCCAGCTTCATGCCGCCACCCCCTCAGTAGTCGCTGGGGAGCAGGACGGTGGTGGCGGAGCGGTCGGATTCCGTGATGATCCAGAACTTTACGTTGTCCTGGGTATGGTAGACAGAGAACAGCCTGTCGCCATTGAGCAGAGCTTCCTCGTTGAGCTCCCCGTCCGACTGGCACACATCGCCCCAGTCGCCCTGCAGGTGCCGCTTGATGGCGGCGTCTACCTCCATGTGGGGAAGCACATCCTTCGCGTTGCGGGTGATCATCAATCTGCCCGGATGGAACCGGGGGTTTACAGCAATTACACTCATAAAGAATCCTCCTACGTCAGCGCCTTGAAGCCGTTTGGCGTCAAGATGTTGAAAATCATTTTGTTGGTAATGGTTTCGTGCAGTTCGGTGCCGGTGTGCCGGCCCTTGGGGTCAAACTGTTCCTCGGTCTCCTTGCGGGTCACCTTCACGATCCGGCCCTTGATGATGTGGGGCGTGTCGCATTCAATCAGGCCGTTGATCATCCCGGAGCCGCCGATCAGCCCGATTTGGCTGATGGACAGGGGCAGCGGCGGGCGCTTCACCCCGCTGTCCAGCTCGCTGCGGGCCATCATCCGCTGGAAGCTGTCCGAATGGCTCAACTGCCGCTCCAGCTCCTTCTCGTTGAACTTCTCCCCCCGGAAGGTCTTTACCTCCAGCAGTCTGGCCGGGAGGGGGTAGCGCCCCTCGGGCAGTTCGGTCAGGCAGGGGATCGAGTCAGGGTGCGCGGCAAACCATTCCAGCCAGCGGGTGTCCTGGGGCTCCGTGTCGCGCTGCTTCCGCGTGCCCAAAATGGCCACCTGCTTGAATTTTTTGAACTCGGCGTCGGTAAACCGCCACAGGCCCAGGTTTTCAAAATTGTCCGCCAGCACCCGGCAGATATCCGGGGTGAGCCGGTAGTAAGGGACGACGTATACCAGCAGGCCGCCCATAGCCAGCGCGCCCAGGCTCTCAATGAGGAACCGCTTCTCATGCCGCGCCCTGCCGCCGCTCTCATTGAGCACGGACAGGTAGGGCGGGTTGAGGAACAGCAGATGGAAAGCGTTGGCGCTGACCTGGCTGAAAAAGAAGCTGCCGAAGCCCACCCGATGTAAACGGGTCTGGGCCTCATCGGCCCGGGCGTTGTCCAGTTCCACGCCGTAGGTGTAGCAGTTGTTCCCGTCGGCGATCTGCCGCAGGGCCTTGCCGCAGCCGCAGCAGGGGTCCAGCAGATTGGTGGTGACCCCCTCCGGGAACTGAATGCCCTTCAAAATCAGCGCGATGTTGTCCGGGTCGGTGGGGTAGTACCCCAGCTTGATGTTGTTCATCAGCCGCCCCACCACCCTGGCGTTGGTGGTTCCATCCACGGGAAGCTGGGCGGCGAAGCCGTTCAGCGCGTCATACACCGGGCGGTAGGTATTGCTCAGCAGGTTAAACCCCAGCAGGCCCTCCTTCAGCTGGCCCGCGTTGGCGGCCAGTTGGTATTCTTCCGTCTCCATCAGCAGGAGCTGGGCCTCGCCCAATGCCTCCGCCAGCCGTTGCCTTGTATTTTGCAGATCGTTGTAATCGTCCCGCGCAGCGGCAAGATCGGTATTTCGGTGCCGCTCCACCCTGGCCCGGCACAGCACCATGGTCTGGGTGAGCCGGGGGACTTCGCTTTGAAGTCCCCGCAGCCCCTCCAGGGCATAGCTGCGCGGTTCGGTTTGGGGCGCGTTAGGCTGCCCGCCCATAGCCACCCTCCTCCCGCACCGCCGCCAACAGGAACAGCAGGTCGGGATAGCTCATCTCCGCCAAATCCCGGCGGGTGAGATACAGGTTGCGCCCGCCGGTGTAATCCTTGCTGTGGCGGACGGTGCGGTAGAGCAGCACCCGCTCCCGGTCACAGCAGGGCTGGGACAGCTGAACATACAGCCCATTGGTCTGCCACATCCCGATCAGGGAGCAGTCCCCGGACACGGCGATGCCGCCGGGGTTGGATCGCGCCTCGGCGTCCCTCAGACCCAGGTCCTTGCCCAGTGCCCGGAGAAACGTCCGGCCCATGTTCAAAAATTGCTTCTTCGCGCCGTTGGGGCCGCTCTCGTTTTCGCCCCAGATGTAGGACAGATCCTGAGAAAACAGCTTGGCCAGCCTGCGCATATTCTTTTCCTGTGATTTGTGGGACATTTTCATGACCTCCTTAAAATTGAGAGGACAGGAAACGGCCGCTTCCTGCCTCCGGTTCGCCCGCAGTTAAGCGGCGGGCTTGTTTTCCTTCTCAGTTTCCAGGTGGACAACCGGCGTGGGGTTCTTGACCTCGTACTCCGCGTCCACCACGTCCTCAGCGGGAGCGGTGAAGCGCAGCCACCAGGCACGCAGGCTGGACGCCAGCAGAAAGCGGAACAGGCTCCGTTTTTTCTGCTTAAGGTTGATGATCTCGTCAGCGTCCACGTCATGGACGTAGCTGAGCACTACCGACAGCTGGCTTGCCTGCACATAGTCCGCGGACAACAGGCACGACACGGCGGCGCTTTCCGACGCAAACAGCTCAGAGGTCTCTACGCGCTTGGCAATCAAACGCCGGCAGGACACTCTTACCGAACTCAGCTCATCCGCGCGAATGTCGTCCGCCGAAATACTGCTGGCCGTAACAGAGCCGCTTCCAATAATTTTTTTTGCCCTGAGGTCATAGGTCACCTTCAGGCACCCCTCTACCACCAGGCACTCGGTGGTAAGGTTATCATAGGACATGGTTTCACCGCGGGGGATGTACACAATTTTCATGTTCAGCTTCCTCCTATTTCTGATAGTTTCGGAGAATGGGATCCCCGTTCTTCTCGTGCAGGTTATAGTGGGCGTCAAACACCAAATGATGGTTTTCCTCGCCGGTAGCGCCGCAGTCCAGACAGTGCCAGGTCAGGATGAAGTTCCACTCCGAGGAACCCTCGTGGTCGTACTTGATCCTGCCGCCGCACACCGGGCAGACGCCGGGTTCGTCCGAGCTGCTGGCCCCGGCGCGGATGCCGCACTGGGAGATGTACGGGATCAAATCGTTGGGATCCATCTCGGCCAGCTTCCGCGCTGTTTCGATGATGTGATCCCGCTTTTCCGCCGCGAACAGCCCGGATATCTCAAGGGCCGCAGCGCCGGAAAGATCCTCCTTGGAGCCTGCGCTGAGCACGGTGGCCCCGTAGCCCAGATACAGATTCAAGGCGATCAAAAACGAAATGGTATCCTTGCGGTAGAGCCTGCTAAATTCCTTGAAATCCATTGTTTCCTCCTATGCCGCCCTGCTGGCTTCTCCCAGCCGGACGGGCATGACCAGGGCCCGGTCGCCGCGTCCCTGGGCCTCAATGATGATGGGGCCCAGGGAGCCGGCGCTGACCTTCATGTTCACTGACGGCTCCTTTTCAAACTGCTTCAGGGCGTCCGTCATGTAATCCAGGCTGAACCCAAATTCCACGCCTTCGCAGCCGATGGCGGAGATTTTCGTGGCGTACCGCTCCCCCATGCTCTCGGCCAGCAGCGCGCCGCCGCTGAAGCGCACCAGGTGGGCGCGGTTTCCCCGCAGGGACTGCTTCAGATACTTCAGCTCCGCCAGGAACTCCTTCGGGGACACCTGGAACTCCGCCCGGAACTTGTCCGTGAGGGCACTGTCCAGCTTATACAGCTCGCCCTCGGGCAGACAGAACACCAGCGACGTCATGCCGTCGGTCACCCTGGCGAACCGCTCCCCCAGCTGGACGGAGACCTCCTGATCCCCGAACAGCTTCAAATGCTCCAGCGCGTCCGGGGCCGCCATGAAGGGCGCGGGTACCTCCAGCTCCGGGTCGGTGTCCCAGGCCATACGGCAGCCGTCCAGGGTGTAGACACGGTTCCCGCTGAACTGCACGCTGATCAGGCAGGCCCTGGCCTCCTCTTTGCGAGGAATCCCCACAGCGTACTTCACCCGCTCCACACGGGCGTACAGCCTGGCGGCGTTGACGTTGAAGCTGTGCATAGGCTCCCACGCCTGCTGCTCAGGAAAATCATCGGGTAGGAACGGGTGCAGCTCCGCAGACCGGGGCCCGCAGGACAGCGCCAGCTTGATCCGCCGCCGGTCGCCTTCCCCCGTTTCCGTCTGCTCCATGGCCAATTCGCCCTCAAACTGCCGGAAGGCCCGGGCGCTCTCGCGGGGCCGATCCAGCAAAAAGGCAAAGCTGTCGCCCTGGGCCGGCATCCCTACGGACAGCCAGGTGTTCAGGTTGGTGGAGGCCAAGGTGCAGCGGCCCTCCTCGAACCGAACCAGCACCGCGTTCAGCACCGGGATAACCGATTTGTGGATCAGGCCGCTCACCTGATCCAATGCCTGGGCGAAGGTTTTTGCGTTTACCGTTGCTCTCATGCCGCTTTCTTCCTCCTTGTACTTGTTTTTTGCAGCTCAGGCCGCACATTGACGGTCTGGGTGGAAAAGGTCACCTGCCGCACGGTGCTGCTGCCCGTGGCCAGGATGTTGTAGATCATGTCCACCACCGCCATGGCCGCCGTGATGTTGGCCGCCATGCTCTGGGGGGCAGACACCGACGCCTCGGAGCAGGACAGCTCCGTGGGGAACTTGTCCGTTTCCTCCAGCACGTCCGGGTAGACGATGCCGATGGGCGGGTAGTAGGTTCTGCCGCCCCGGCGCACGCCGCACACCACCTGCCCGGTGAACTCGCCGTTGCCGCTGTCGATGTAGATCAGTTCTTCGGATTGGTAGAACACCCGGTGGCACATCTGCCGGGACTTGTTGTTGTCCACGGCGCCGATGAGGATGACCAATTCCGGCGTCCGCACGTTGTATTCGTGGCCGGGCTGGCGCATCCAGAGATGCTCCGGTTTCAGCAGGCCGCGAAGCTGCACCTCATCCTCCACGAAAGAGGGCACATACTCCGTCTCCATGCCGAACACGGCGGAATACCGCTCCGCCAGCACCCTGGCCTTGTTCTCCCCCAGGTCGGCGGGGGTGAAGTTCTGCCGCACCAGGTTCTTTTCCTCCACCACGTCGCCGTCGCAGAGGATGAACCGAACCGGGCGTTTCAGCGAGTACAGCAGGCGGTACAGGTGGGGCGCGATGTGCCCCCCGGTGCCGCCCGCGCCCAGCATGACGATCTTCACTGGGCGGGTCATAGAAAACTTCATTAGACAATCCCCTGACACCGAAGCCGCTCAGCCAAAGGATGCAGCACCGGCGGGGCGCTTCTGCGCAGCAGCTTCACCTGAGTGCGCCACTCGGCGGGGAACGCCGCGCCAAAGCTCTCCAGCACGCACCCCGGGGGCAGCGTCAGGTAGGTGCCGCCGCAGGACATCCGCACCGTGATATCGGGGAAGAACTTGTCCAGGCGGCCCACCACGATGTAGATGCGGGTGGCCCGTTCGTCCTCATCGTCCACGGGGGAGAACTTGGCCTCCATGCTGTTGTGGCTGTGTATGTCGATGTAGTGGAGATACCGCTCCTCCGGCAGATCGTCCCGGTTCAGTTTGGCGTCGATATGGGCTTTGGTCACCGTCTGCTCAGGGACGCGCACCACAAATTTTTCCTCCTGCTTGTCCCAGAGGATGTGGGCCAGCGCCTCAAATTCCTCGGGGCCGGTCATGCAGCACCGAAAAAAGGAGATGATCTGCGCCAGCAGCTCCATGGGCACCAGCGGGAGGGCCGGGGTAAACCCGGCCCTGACCGATCCCAGGTCGATCACGCTGTCTTTGGGGGCGATGAACTCGCCCAGCTCGTTTTTGCGCAGCTCATACACCCTGCCGTCCCCGCCGGGGATGGTGCAGATGGCCTTGTCCGACGCCCGGGCCTCCTCCAATGAGGCGAATACGCCCTTATAGGAGGCAATGCCCTTGCTTTGGGCGGTGACCTTGGGCTTCACCAGGCAGTCCGGGTTCTTGTCCTTGGCCTTCTTGAGGTTGTCTAAAAACGCCTTGGACAGCTCGATCTCCGACTTGACGGAGGCAATGGTGATACCCTTGGGGTCGGTGATGGTCTTGACGGTTTTACCGTACTCCACCGTCCAGGACACCTTCTTGCCCTCGCCCAGCTCGGGGAAATCCGCAGACTTGGCGATGCGCAGTTCCTCAAAGGTCATGCCGGGGTCGGTGATGTCCTCCCGGGCGCTGCCGTAGTGGAACACCGGGGCCTTCTCAAACAGGGACTTGGCGGCTTTCTGCTCCGCCTTGACCTCCTGTTCGGCCATGGCGGCGGCCAGGGGGTCGATGTCCAACGTGGGCTGGGTCGCCGGGGCCTCGGGCTGAACCGCGGGGGCCGGGGTGGGCTGCATAGGCTGGACGCCCTGAAACACGGGCGGCGCCGGCACGGGCTGCTGGGCCATGGGCTGAGGCGCCGCTTCCTGGGCTTGCGCCTGCGGGATGGGTGCGGGTGGTGCGGCCTGTTGGGGCAGCGCTGCGTCAAAGGGGTTCACGTTGCCGGTGACTCCGCCGTTAGGCGCGCCGCCGAAAATGGCGTCGATGTCCAGGCCTGCGCTGTCAGGCACCTCCGCAAAGGGGAATCCGCTGCTGTTCTGTTCACTCATAGTTCATGCTCCTCTCGTTTTTTGGGATAAAAAAGAACCATGAACCGCCCCCATAGGGCAACTCACAGTCTTCTCATCCTTGTATTTTGTTCTTCCAGGCCGCTTCAGTCCGGCGGAGGGCAGACTTCACCCCTTTCCACGCCGTTCCTCCCTCGCTTACTCCGCCCTAACTTACTCCGCCCTGAAATACAGGTTCATTGTACCATGCTACGGCCCAGGCGGATAGGTGGAGGTCGTCCACCTATTTTAGTCGAACATATGGACAATTCGCTTTTGCTGATGTATAATGAAGGCGGTTTGTGGGACGCTGGAAAGGGGGTGTGGCGATGAAAGACCGGGTCTATCTGGCCGTCGACTTGAAAAGCTTTTATGGGAGCGTGGAGTGTGTTGAGCGCGGCCTTGACCCCCTCGCCACCAACCTGGTGGTGGCGGACAAAAGCCGTACAGACAAAACCATATGCCTGGCGGTTACCCCTTCGCTGAAAGCCTACGGCATCTCCGGCCGGGCGCGGCTGTTTGAGGTGGTGCAACGGGTGGCGGAGGTGAACGCCCTGCGGCGGCAGAAAGCCCCGGGGCGGCAGCTCACCGGTTCCTCCTGGCACGACCCGGATGTGAAGGCCCATCCTGAGCTGGCCTTGGATTACCTGGTGGCCCCGCCCCGGATGGCCCACTATATCGAATGGAGCACCCGTATTTATAATGTCTACTTGAAGTATGTGGCCCCTGAGGACATAGTTTCATACTCGATCGACGAGGTGCTCATGGACGTGACCAACTACCTGCCCACCTACAAGCTCACCCCCCGGGAGCTGGCCCGAAAGATCGTACTGGACGTGCTGGACACCACCGGCATCACCGCCACAGCGGGCATCGGCACGAACCTGTATCTGGCAAAGGTGGCCATGGATATCTGGGCTAAGCACACCAAGCCGGACAAAAACGGCGTGCGCGTCGCGGAGATGGACGAGATGAGCTATCGCCGGCTGTTGTGGGGGCATCGGCCCCTCACTGATTTCTGGCGGGTGGGGCCGGGCTACGCCAAAAAGCTGGAGGCCCAGGGACTGTACACCATGGGGGACATCGCCCGGTGCTCCATTGGAAAGCCCACCGACTACTACAACGAGGAACTGCTCTACAAAATGTTTGGCGTGAACGCGGAGCTGCTCATCGACCACGCCTGGGGGTATGAGCCCGTCACCATGGCGGATATCAAGGCGGATAAACCTGAGGCGAAAAGCATCGGCTCCGGCCAGGTGCTCACCTGCCCCTACCCCTGCGGCAAGGCCCGGATGGTGGCCTGGGAGATGGCGGACCAGCTGGCCCTGGATTTGGTAGGCCAGCGGCTGGCGGCCAATCAGCTCACCCTCACCGTGGGCTATGACATCGACAACCTGCGTGATTCCGAGCGCCGGAAACAATATCATGGCGAAATCAAGACGGACCGCTACGGGCGGCAGATCCCCAAGCACGCCCATGGCACCGCCAATCTGGGTGAGTACACCGCTTCATCCAAGCGCATCACGGCGGCGATCCTGGAGCTCTTTGACCGCATTGTGGACAAAAACCTCCTGATCCGCCGGATGTACCTCACCGCCAACCGGGTGGAAGGGGAGGACAGCCTTCCACCCGAGCCCGCCATGGAGCAGCTGGATCTGTTCACCGATTACGCGGCCAACCAGGCAAAAAAGGAGTTGGAAGCGGCGGAGCTGGCCCGGGAGCGGAAGCTCCAGGAGGCCATGCTGGGCATCAAGAGCAAGTATGGTAAAAATGCCATTCTGAAGGGGACGAACTTGATGGACGGAGCCACCGCCGCCGAGCGCAACAGCAAGATTGGAGGGCACCGCGCCTGATGGGAGTTTATGACGATATCATCGACCTGCCCCACCCCACGTCGGTCCGGCATCCCCGTATGCCCATGAGCGACCGGGCGGCACAGTTTTCGCCTTTCGCGGCGCTTGTAGGACACGGGGCCGCTATTGAGGAGACTGCCCGGCTCACCGGCCGAAAAATAGAGCTGACGGAGGAGGAAAAGTCGGTACTGGATGAACGGCTACGGCTGCTGGATGAAACAGGCGGCCAGGCCGCGTTCACATGGTTCCTTCCTGATGAAAAGAAGGAGGGCGGGGCCTATGTTACCGCCACAGGGACGGTCAAAAAAATAGACCCGCTGGAGGGGCGGGTCATCCTCACAGACGGCACAGCCATCCCCATCGAGGATATATTGGAGATCGAACCGCAGGGGCCGATGGGGTTGGGCTTGTAACTTCCGCTGTATTCCCGTATAATGGGACAGTCATTTTCATTGCGCGGCCTTGAATTTCAGCGCCGTGCGAAATACATCTTAAATTGCGAGGTCACCATGAATCAGAAAGAGATCAGCGAACTGAAGCGCCGCTTCCGGCTGGGCAAAAACGCCATAGGGCGCATTTACGGCTGCTATGTGAACAGCCAAAAGGAGATCGTCTCCTACCTGGACGAGCCCCTGGATCGGATGCCCGAGGAGGAGGCGGAGAAATACTTAGCCCTGCTGAAAAGGGCGCTGTCCGGCGCCCTAGGCCGGAACCTCATCGACATCGTGTTCTCCACCCAGCAGGTGGCGGACAGCGATGAACACCGCCGTCTCATGGCCCTGCGGGATTCCGGGCTGAAGGACGGCGAGGTGCGGCAGGAGTTTTATCAAACGGTCATCGACGCCCTGGATATGGGGGAGAGCAATTACCTCATCCTGCTGGCCCACGATGCCTACGACGTGCCCCACCGGGGCAGGGATGACGAAATGCAGGCGGACGCGGGCGACGAGGTGTTCTCCTACATTGTGTGCTGTATCTGTCCGGTGAAGGACGGCAAGCTGGAGCTGGGCTACTGCGCGGGAGAAAACGAGTTCCACAACTGCGCCCCCAGCCAGATCGTGGCCCCGCCGGAGCTGGGCTTCCTGTTCCCGGCCTTCGATGACCGGGCGGCCAACATCTACAACGCCCTCACCTATGCCCGCAAGCCGGACGAGCTGCACCAGGAATTTTTGGATGCCGTCTTCCATACCGAGCCTCCCATGTCCCCTGGGGAGCAGCGGGAGGCGTTCCAGACCGCGCTCCGGGAGGGGCTGGAGGGGACCTGCGGCCTGGAGGTGGTGCAGGCCGTCCACGAGCGGCTGACCGCGAAAATTGAGGAGCACCGGGAAACCAAAGACCCGGAGCCCCTGGCCGTCACCGCGAAAGACGTGGCCGCCATCCTCCGGGACTGCGGCGCGGAAGCCGCCCAGGTGGACGCGTTCTGTGCAAAGTGCGGGGAGCTGTTTGGCGAGGGCGCGGCCCTCAGCCCCGCCAACCTCATCGACAGCAAGCGGTTTGAGCTCAGGGCCGCCGACATCACCATCGCCGTTCCGCCGGAGCAGAGCTACATGGTGGAGACCCGGGTAATGGATGGAAAGAAATATCTGCTCATCCCCGCCGGGGAGGGGCTGGAGGTCAACGGGATGCCGGTGGACTGGACGTAAAAAGCAAAGGGGCGATGGCCGCAGCCATCGCCCCTTGCCCACATTCTCAGCCGTCCAGCACGATCCCCTGGCGGCAGCACTCCGCCAGATAGTCCCGGGGCTGGTAGTAAAACGCGGAATTGTAATCGGAGAGCCGCTCGTCGATCCATGAGGAATAGACCCCCATCAGCGTTTCTATTACATCGTCCTCCCCGGACACATCCTCGATCAGCCGGGCGTACACCTTGCCCATGGTCCACACGTCCGGCACGGCATACCGGGCCTGCCCCACATTATCATAACTGCCGGCGGTCAGGCCGAATTCCCCGATCGCATCGTCCGCCACCTTTTCGATCGGCTCACAGTGGAGCACATCGGCGTGGTCATAGATGGCCCGCAGCCCTGCGCCACCCAGCTCGGCGGCAATATCACTCCGCCTTCTGTGGAGGATCCGGCCAAGCTGCTCTATGAGGGAACAGGTAAAAAACAGCGCGCTGTCATTTTTTCTGCCCATCTGTCACGTAGCTCCTTTCAAATCGCAGGGCGGCCAGCGCCTTGGCTGTGTGAAAGCTGATCTGATGGGTGGGGTGCTTGAATCTTGCCAGCTCCCAAAAGGCCGCGCGGCTGATCTCTCCGTCCAAAAAGCTCTGGACGTAGTTGAAGATCGTATCGTCGGCCATAGGGCCCTCTACCACGTCATAGCTGTGGGGCGCACCGCTGCGGCAGGCCGCGATAAAGTCCAGCCATTCCTCCGACATCTCCGGGAACCGCTTTACAGTCAGCTCCGCGCCATCATCGAAGGAATAAACATTGACCACGCCCTTTCCGCCAAATCGCACGGACCAGCGGGCGGCCTGCTCCTCCATCGTGGTGCAGTAAAACCCCCAGAAGAAATCCTTATGGAATTTTTGAACCCGGATCTCCGGATACTCCACCTCGGTCCGGCTTCCGTGAAACAGGGTACGCATAAAGCATCTCCATCCCTTCAACATGTTCCTATTATAGCCGGTTCCATCAGTGTCCGCAACCATATTTATTGACAACGTGCCAATTTCAGTGCGTCTCAGTCCGCCCCGGGAGCTCAAGGAGCGGGCAGTCCGCGCAGTTGGCGGGCATTTCAGCCATCTCAGTCATATAAACGATCATGCTGCAATCACCTCAAATCAAATTTTTCATGTCCGTTTTGCCACGATCTCCCGTACGATCTCATCCCCCAGCAGCTCGCTGGTGCGGTAGATATTTTGGCAGAACGGTTTCAGGCTGAACGCCATGCCTGAGCCGACCTTGTCCAGCAGCACCCCGGTAATGGTGAACCGCCGGACAGACTGTTCCGCTTGAAGCCGCTCCACATAAGCGTCCGGCAAAGCACATTCGCCGTCTGTGATAAAAATAACATCGGCGTTTTCAAAACCCTCCTCATCCATCAGACGCAGGGCGTCATTCATGGGCGTCCGGAAATCGGTGCCGCCGCCTAAAAAGGTTTCTGCGGCATCCACCTTATCTGCCATGGTATAGCCCCCGGGTCGGAATATGTCAGTTCTAAAACTGCCCGGCCCAGAAAAATGGATCAGCGCAAAGCGGCGCCCACTGTCTGCGGCAATCTCCAGCAGGGTCAGCGCCACGGCCTTGCCCCAGGCGGCGGGGTCTCCCTTTGTGGAGGTGGATTCATCCAAACAGCAGATGATGTCCCCCATGCCCTTGCAGATGGGTTCCCGGCGCTGATACTGCTTAATCTGCCCCCGCTGATACTTGCGCAGGAACAGCGGCATGGTCTGGGGCGAGGCCAGCATGGCCAGCTCCGAGGTGAGGGCCCGGGACAGATCCCGGCCCAGCTCCAGGGAGTATTTTTCACCCCGGCCATAGGCATAGCCATTGCGTTTCCCTTGGGCGAAGATCTCCCGGAACCGGCCCAGATACTTGGATATATCCTTCAGCACCGGGCTTTTGCGTACCAGTGCCAGCAGTTCGGCGTTGGCCTCGCTCTTTTCCAGGTTGCCGGGTTCATCGCCCCAGGCCCCGATGATAGCCTGAACCTCCTGCGCTTTTTCGGCGGCGGCGCTCACCGCCCCGGCCACCAGTCCGGCCACATCTTCGCTGCTTTTTGCGGCGCTGGCGTCAACCAGCTTGCCTACGGCCTCCACCTGGCGGCGTTTGCCCTCCGCCTGGTTGGCGGCGTCTACGATGGATCGCTCCAAAAGCGGATCGCGCTCCTTTGCGGCCCGCATCTGCTCCAACAGGGCGGCAAGCTCTTTTCGTGCTGTGTTCTCGGTATTTTCCAGCTTCTCTAAAGTGTTCAGCGCGTTTTTCTCCCCGCCGATGCTGGAAAGCAGGCTGTCCAGTTCCCCGGCGGTGCGGGCCACGAACTCGGACGCCGCCTCATAGGCGGGCAGCTCCCGGCCCTCGCACACCGCCTTCAGCGTAGGATAGTCCTCGCATTGCGTGATATGCTCCAAAATCGGGCTGTTGAACTTCCGGGCAGCTGTGGTCAGCAGTTCATGGTCGTTTTTCCTGGGCATCAGGGAATAGAAGGACTGAAACACGTCCCGGGACAGCGCTGGGAAGGAGGGCAGCTTTTTTGCCGCCTCCCCCTCGGCCTGCTCCAGACCGTCGTCGCCATCCCGCAGGTCGGCGTAGATGCTGTCCTCCAATTTGGTGGAGCGCAGCACCCGGTCTGTGGACGGCTGCGCCCCGGGCCGCTCAGCGGCCGCCCAGGGGGAGCGCAGCACATCGTCGATGGTGCGGTACGGCTTCAGCATTGGCCATCCCCTCCGTCACGGTGGCCCCTCATCCACTCCCGCAGGATATAGACGGCCTGGGCATAGTCATAGCTCAGCTCGGGAAACTCCTGCTGAAGGTAGGGTGCAGCGCCAAACATATTGGTGACGCCGGAATGGCGTAGCTGCTCTAAGTAATCAAAGTATTTTTTCATTTCGCGACCTCCTTCGCGTAGGCGTGCAGGTACATATTGTAGTCCTTCTCCCTGGTGATGAGCCTGACCCAGAAGTCACAGCGCTCCCCCATAAGGTAGAAATTGAATTCATCGTCCGCGTTAGGGCTGCACTGGGCTTCCGGATGGGACCAGCAAAACCGGCGCAGGGTATCCAGATCCGCCAGTGCATCCTTTGCGGTAAGCGCCTCATAGGTGCGGTCGATCTCGGCTGTAACCTCTGCCTTTGCCAGATTCCCATGAAGGGGCCAGGCAGTGCTCCACCAGCGGTATCCGTCATAATCTGCGCGGATGTGGCCGATTTTCCTGCGGGGAACCTCTCCATGGGGACTACCGGCAGGCTCCAGATCCTCAAACACCTCAGGGAATGGGCACACAGTTTTCAGACGGCCCAGGATGCCGCTATTGCACGCTTCCCAATATTTCTCCGCGCTCTCCTGGAACCAGGCGGTGATCCCCTTGCGGCACGTGGCGTCATCATCGCACTTCCTGGTTTCGCAGACAGAGCAAAAGTACACCGTATCTTGTCCGGCAAGCTCAGCGCCCAGCCACGCGGCAAATCCGCCTAAAACCGGCGGCATTGCCCCGTTTTTCAGCTCCCCTGCGCAACCTCCGCACACCACATATCCGCTTGTCACATCTTTTTTACACAATAAACAGGTTGGCATAAATCATTCTCCTTATTTTTAAGGTGCGGCGGGAGGTGAATGCCTCCCGCCGCTGCTGTTCAGAACGGCAGATCGCCGTCATCGTCTACAAGGTCTGCGAAGCTGTCCTCACCGGGCTGGAACCCGGCAGGCAGACCAAAATCATCATCCTTTTTTCCCGCCGTTTTCTGCCCGGAGCCCTGAGCGTCATTGGGCTTGGAGTCGGCAAAGTACACATTGCTGGCAACGACCTCTGCCGTGCGGCGCTTATTGCCCTCCTTGTCCGTCCACTCCCGGATCTGCAAACGGCCTTCCACTACGGCCATGCGGCCCTTGGAGAAATACTTGCTCACAAATTCCCCGGTGGAGCGCCAGGCCACCACGTCGATCCAGTCGGTGGCGCGTTCGCCAGTGCTTTTGTCCTTGAAGTCCCGGTCCACCGCCAGCGAGAAGCTGGCCACCGGGGTGCCGCTTTGGGTGTGGCGCAGTTCGGGATCCCGGCCCAGGCGGCCCATGATCTCAATGTGATTCAGCATGATTTTCCCCTCCTGAAAATGTAGTTTATTGCAGCGCCGCCAGCTGCTCCAGCGGCGTGTAGGTGAAGCCTACCGCCTCGTGGGCCTTCCTGCTGATCTGCTCCATGTCGGCCAACAGTTCATCCGTCAGCGCCTTTTCACTGTCCGACTGGGCGGACGCCGCCAGCTTTTGCTGTTCGCTGTACAACCGCACCAGCTCGCCCCGCAGCTTGATGAGGGCCTTGCTGCCCGCGTTGGGCTTGCCTGCATCGGCGCGATTGGCGTCAAACTCCGCCTGTACGTCTATGGCCATGGCCCGGATGCTGTCCACCTTGTCCTGCATGGGGTTGACGCACATACGGCTCAACGTCGATTCCACCACAGGCCGATCCCCCGGCTTCTGCCAGAGGTAATTCTTCAGCGCCAGCAAATCTTGTGTCTCTACCTGGGCATGGCCGGACAGCCACGCCTTGGCTTGCGCGATGGGATAGTAGTTGAGATACTTTCGGTCGGACACAGGGATGCCGTCCCTGCGGAGCTGGCACAGGATATCGTCCGCCAGTTCATTCACCGCATCGGGCACAGGGATGCCCGTCACCTCGGCCTGCATCCGTTCCAGCTCATCCAGCGTGATGGACGCGGCGATCTGGCCGGAGCGGCCTGTCTGTTTATCCATCAGCACCGCCAGGCGCTTGGAGCGGTCTGTGATGTTGTCCGTCACCACCTTCAGCTCCAGGCGGTCATACAGCGCCTCCAGGATCTTCTCCTGGGGATCGCTGAAGTTGGGGATTTCGTTGGACGCCGCGAAAAAGGACACTGTGGGGATGGGATAAGTACGGCCCTCGTTGGTATATTTGCGCTCATTCAGGGCGGTGAGCAGGGAATTGAGCACCCCATCGTTGCACTTGAAAATCTCATCCAGGAACACAATGTCCGCCTCGGGGATTTTCCCGGAGGTGTTCACAGAGGGTTCGCCAGTGTGAAGCGCAGCCAGAGCCGCCCGGTAATCCTCCAACGCGGACGTATGCGCCCTCAGCAATTCATAGGTGGACGGCGTGTCCTTTTGCCCAGGCAGGCTTTCCACAAAGCATTCAAGCTTTGAGCGCAGGTTTTGGTAAACCACATCGCTGCTTACAATAGAATTCGGCACAGAGCCGGGAAGCAGGCTGGACAGATCGATCCGCCCGAAAAGCTGTTCCTCATCGGTCTGCTTGGACAGAAGGCGCTCAAACTGCCGGGCCCCGGTGACGTGGGCGCGGAACTGGTTGATGGCATAGCTCTTGGCCTGGCCGGGCGCGCCCAGAATGAACAGGTTCTTCCGGGTGAGCAGGGCGATGGCGATGGCCTCCACCAGCTCCTCCCGCTCCGCCACCTGAGCGTTCACATCGGCCATGACGGCCAGCATACGCTCGCGCAGGGTTTGACTATTTTGATTCGGCATGGTTTTACCCCTTTCAATCCTTTGATCATTCAAGCGATTTTTCGTATTCCTCATAGCAGGACGGGCAGGACAGATTGCGCCGGGGCCGGTATTCCACCGTTTGCAGGAGCGCCACATATAACAGGGCGTCCCGCTCATGTTGGAAAGCCTTTGTTTCTACCGAGCAGCCGCAGAAAACACAGTGCTCCAAAACCACTTTACAGGATGTCCCACCGGGCTTCCGCCGGATTTCATAGCTGCGGGCGATTTCCCGCAGCCCGCCGTCCGGCATATGGAACAGCGCCGCAAAGCGCTCCCCAAAATCGTTCGTCCGGCTTTTCAAGTCGGTGTTTTCCGCCCGCACCTTGGCCAGCTGGAGGCGCAGGAACCGGGCGCCCTGACCAGCTTCCCCCTCCATTTCTTCTGCATCCGCCCATTCACTCTCGCGGTCAATAAAATGCCGTGCCATGAAAAGGGACAGCCGGCGGCAGAACCGCTGCAATGCCGCACACAGTTGATACATCATCACAGCCATCATCCGCTTACGCCGCGCTCAGCTGCTGATACAGCCTGCTGTCCTCCCGGATAGCGTCGAGGGAAATGATGTTCCCCCCACGGAACTCCTTCGGAGCGCCGGTGATGCCGGTCAGGCGGCGGACCTCCTTGCAGTTGAGCAGCTCATATTTCAGCTGGGCATAGATGCGCTTTTTCAGCGATCCTTTGGCCGGGTCGTAGGTGTCCACACAGCGGATCAGCCGGACAGCCAGCTGCTGGTACACATCGTCCCGCTCCAGGCGGGCGGCCTGGATCAGCGTCCAGTTCTGCCAGATCACGGTGTCGATGCAGTGGAGGTGTTCCTCCACGATGCGGTTGCGAAGCTCATAGGAAATATTGTCTTTCATTTTGAAAACTCCTTTGTATTTTGGGGGCCGCAGACGTACCCGGCCCCATGGTTGGCTGTTGTGGCGGTCACGCTTGGCCGGAATCCTCCGGGTTCCGTTCCCTCATCTGCCGCTGATATTCCGCCGCCAATTCCTGATCCGGCGTATAGCGGCGCAGGTTCTGATCGACATACACGCTGGCGTGGTGCATCAGCGTGCCGCACAGCTCGCCCATGATCTTGGCGCTCTCCAGATCCCGCTTCAGCGTTTTCAGCGTCCCTACATGGAGGGACGAGCGCCCGGATTCATCAAACTTACCCTTCAGATAGCAGTCGATGTAGATGCCTTCACAGCCATAGTTGACGATGGGCACAAAGTCAAATTCATAGGCGGTGAGCTCCACCCCTTCCCTTATGCCGCCTTCGTGCTCACAGGGCAGGTAATAGTCCAGAATGGTCCCGGCATTCTCAAAATCGCCATTTGCCTTCGCCATGCGGACAACGCTGCTGAACAGGCTGCCGCCGGTATCCCGTAAGACCTCGGTGGGCTTCTCCGGCGGGAAGTTCTTTTCCAGCCAAAGCCGCGCCGCCTCCCGGTCCCAGTCATTGAACAGCTTAAAGAATTGCCGGCTGCGCTGGAACTGATGCCGCCCATCCCGGCTCGCATAAAATTTGCTACGTTCCTCACAGTGACCGTAGTAACCCACCTGCTTCAAAAATTTGTCATAGGGATGGGCAGTCTGTACCGCGTCATAAATAGCCTTCAGCAAACCGTCCCCAGCCAAGCCCTTCGGGAGCAAAATGATTTCCTCCAGCTCACCGCCGCAGTCCTTACAGCGGCCCATCAGGCTGACGCCTATACACTCGCTGAGCTTGAAATAATTCAATGCCCAATGAGTGGGGACAAAGTGGTCGTTGTAGAAATTGGCGGCGGCATTGGGCCCGCCCGCCAGATGATGGCAGCATTTGCAATATCTACTTACCATGTTCGTTTTTCCTTTCTCCCTCACTCACAGGAGGGGCCGCAGCTATCTTCCATAATGTTCTTCCGCGCTCTTTCGGTATCGAAATCGGAAACAACGCGGAGATCAGTCCTGCCCTTATAGAAAAAGGCAGATCCCAGGCCGTCGTCGATCTCCAACACCTCATAGAGCTGTATAGGGATCGGAAGCAAATCGGCGGCAGGTTCCTGAGCACAGCGTTTCCAAAACTCCTGCGGCGTCAGTTCGATGGTCCCATCAAACCGCAGGGCATACCTGCTCGCGGCCGGCGACAGGAGCTCTCCGAGCCCCTCGCCCAGCAAATCATGAAGGCTCCAATCCTCCAGGCTTTTGAGTGCGTAGATCCGCAGCTCACAGGGATTTTTCCGCTTGGGGCACCACTTTGGCACATGGCTTTGGGGATCGCCGTGCTTAAAACGCCGCGCCCGCTTCCCGCCGGTACAGTAGCGCTCACCGCAGTGCATCATGACGCCGCACGTCCGCATGGGGACCGCATCCTGATAATGGACGTCATGGGAGCATCCGTAACAGGATGGTTGATACAAAGTCTCCCGCATCACGCAGCCTCCTCGTTTTCCATCTTCCCGCACAGGTCGATGACCTTCTGGCACTGATCCATCTCAAAGCCGCCGATATGGGCTCGGTCTGGCCGCAGATGGAGCTCTCCCGCCAGCCAGCGGTACGCCCCGGTTCGGGTCATGCGCCCCCCTTTCCAGAGAGCATCAAACACCCGGTGGGCCTCCATCCGTTTCAGCCGAAGCACCTCGTTGGCCACGTTGCCCAGCGCGCGGGTCGTGCCCTTGTGGCACCCCACCCGGGCGTTGCAGTTCTGGCACTGGTAGATGTACTCACCCTCCATGCCCAGCCGCCGGGTAGACTCGCCGTAGACGGCCTTTGCCGGGATCAGCTTGATGACGCCTCCGCAGTAGCGGCAAATGTCATTTTCTTTTTCTTTCAAGCGCTTCAC
>Ga0137310_100538_pt1 | contig 25123 bp, 27 predicted proteins | sample NAcewiD2O_June_2_FD_97183 | JGI IMG/M metagenome (GOLD analysis project Ga0137310, IMG submission 97183) | Mouse cecal microbial communities from Vienna, Austria - N-Acetylglucosamine amended D2O_June | ecosystem: Host-associated > Mammals > Digestive system > Large intestine > Cecum | place...
CTCCATGCCCCAAAACATTCCCTTTGAGAATGTTTTGATCCGAAAACCAATCTCCTGCATTTGTGAAATTTCCCTTTAACAAACTTTGTGCTTTCGCCACGCCTATATCCTGCCGGGCTATGATTCGTACACGCTGTCCCCGGCTTCCTGGACAAAAAGTTTTTCAGGCTGGAAATTTTGGGCCGAAATATTGTACAGGATAACGGAAACTGCCCCCAGCGCTGCTGCCAGCACCAGCAGGACCGCCCAATGAAGCCGGAACACCCCGGTAAACTGCACCAGATATACTACCACTATTGGCAGAATCAGGTAGCCCAGGGTCTGCATAGCCTCCCCTGTGCTGTGTACCCGGGTAATAATCAGGCTGATAAACACCACGGAAAACAGGGACATAACAGGCGTTAAGGGGAACAGCGTGATAAGCCAGTCAATGCGCAGGAAAAAAGGCGCGCCTGTCAGGACATCGGCCACTGTAACTGTCAGGAAAAATGCCGCAAAAGCCATCAAAGACAGGAAAACTGACAGCATTACGCAGCAGCCGATTTTCGCGCTGAAAATGGAACGGGCGTTCATGCTGGAAAGCATGAGGGTTTCCAGCGTCCCCTCCTCTTTCTCCCCTATAAAGGCGCAGGCGGCAGAAACCGCGCCGGTGAGCAGGGGCACGCAGAGGAACAGCATGGGGCACAGCAGGGTGGTGAAGGCTTCCATCCACGCCTGCCGGTATGCCAGCTTCCCCTCATATTCCGGCAGCAAAGCCCATATGCCCTCCGGCACCCGGGCGCCAGGGGCGATGGGCACAAGGGAAATGGCGGTAAAGTATACAATGGGGACAATTACCGCCAGAAAAAGCGGCACCAGCACCAGCAGGGCGCGGATGCCTTTGCGGCTCCACAGGCTGCTTAAATCCTTTTTCACCAGGATGATTTCAGAAGAGGAAAAAACAGCCCTATTCTTCCCCTCTGGGTTCTCCCGGCTGTTCCGTCCCGGATTCTGCTCCGTCCGCTGGGGTTTCTTCTCCGGCAGCCTTGTCCTCTTGCCGTTGGGTTCCCTGCTCATAGGCCATCTCCCTTCTCCTGCCTCCCGCCAGGCAGGCGCGATATATTTCATCCAGCGTGGGCCGGATAAGCTTTGCCTCATACAGGCTTTTCCCCTGCCCCACTGCTTGAGCGATAATGGCGGGCATTTCGTTTTCGGAATCTATTTCCTTCTGCCACAGCCCGTCCTCCAGATGAAAGCCAGGAAGGGTTCCCTCCCCTTCCCCCAGGCGCAGGGCGGCCCGGAAACGAACCCCCGCCCCCTGCCGCAGGCTTTCCAGGCTTCCCCTGGCAATGAGCACGCCGGCCTGCATGAGGGAAAAGCTGTCGCAAACCCTTTGGGCATACTGCATGTTCCGGGTGCCCAGCAGCAGGGCAATCCCCTCCTCCCGCACCAGATAGGCCAGCAGATCCTGGACTATTTCCGCGGTTTCTGCGTCCAAGCCCCGGGCCGCTTCGTCCATCAGCAGCACCCGGGGGGAGTGCATCAAGGCTCTGGCAAGGCTGGCCCGGCGGGCCACGCCTGTGGGCAGCGCTCCAGCTTTTTCATCCCGGTATTCCCAAATGCCCAGCCTGTGGAGCAAAAAGGAAGAACGCTCCAGGCTGTCATTCCCGTCCATATTATGGATGCCCGCAAAAAACCGCAGGTTCTCCCCCAGGGTCATGGCGCTGTACAAAGGGGCCTTGTCCAGCACCACCCCCAGGCGGGCATGCAGCTTCGCCGTTTCAAAGGCCGGGGACATCCCTAAAACGGCGCACTCCCCTGCTGTAGGCCTGCACAGCCCGGACAGCAGCCGTATCAGGGTGGTTTTCCCGGAATTCTCCCAGCCGGCGCAGGCCATGGCGCTGCCCTGCTGCACCTGCAGGTTCAGCCCCTGGAGTACTGTGCGCCCGGCATATTGTTTTGTCAGCCCAAAGGCTGTGATGGCATCCATATGCGCCCCCCTTTCAGCGTCTGGCCTCTGAGGTGCCATGCTCCCGGAGGTAAGTGGCCTCCAAGTCTGCCAGATGCAGCTTTACAGCCAGCGGGTAGCGGTCAAACGCAACGCTTAAGGCAAAGCAGCCGCCCCGCACTGAGTCGTCAAACCCGCCCATGTGCCAGCGCACTGCCATGGCCTCGGCAGGCTTTAAGCGCACAAAGCGCTCAATAAGGAATACAGACTTTTCCCCATGGCCATAAGGAAAGGCGTCCTCTACCGAATAGAAGGGCTTCTTCTCCCACTGGCCTGTCTCCTCGTTTTTCACATTCCTTGTGGAAATTTTATAAAACTGGGCCTTGCATACGTCATGGAGCAGGCCGCACAGGGCAAAGCTTTCCTCGCTGTCCCCTTCCTCGAAATATTTTTCCCGCATGACCTGGTATACATTCACGCTGTGCTGCACCAGGCCGCACTCACAGGCGCAGTGGTACTTGGTGCTGGCAGGGGCGGTGAAAAAATCTGTGCCGGAAAGCCAGTTCAAAAGCTTATCCCCGCCGTCCCTTGCCACATGCCGCTGAAAGATTTCGATAAATTCCTCTTTATGCTGATTTTCCATTCTCAACTTTACCGCCGTTTCCCTTATTCTCTAAATGCTATACTGTCCGGAATCCCTTGCCGATGATCTCGCTGGTGTTGGTGATGAACATAAAGCACTTGGGGTCAATGGTTTTGCACCTCTGCCGCAGGCGCACCGCCTCTCCCCGGCGGCAGGCTATGAGCACCACCTTGCAGCCCGCGTGGGTATAGGCGCCCATGGCGTCAATGACAGTGGAGCTTCTGTTCATGTCCTGGATGATATACTCGCAGATTTCCTGGGGCTTTGAGGTGACAATGGCAAAAAACTTGCACAGGTTAATGCTTTCAATGACAGAATCTACCACGAAAGCCTTTAAAAACAGGCCCAGCAGGGAGAAAAGGCCTGTCTGCATCCCAAAAATAAAACAGGCGGACAAGGCTATCAGGCCGTCGCTGACAAACAGGGCCTTACCAATATCTGTGATGCTGGCGTACTTTTTCAGTATCATGGCGACAATATCTGTGCCCCCGCTGGAGGCGTTGCTATTAAAGAGCAGCGCCGAACCTACTGCCGGTAGCATGATGGCAAAGCACAGCTCCAGAAGGGGCTGGTCGGTGAAGGGCCTGTCCATGGGGAAGATTTTTTCAAAAAGCCATGTCTCAAAGGAGAACATAATGCTGCAATAGGCTGTCCAGAAGCCAAAGTCCCTGCCAAGGAAGATAAAGCCCACCACCAGCAGGGCAATGTTGATGACAGACATCATGGTGGCAGGCGATATGGCCGGGTTCGGGATGAGCCGCCCCAGAATAATGGCAATGCCGCTTACGCCGCCTGTGGTGAAGTTATTGGGGAACTTGAAAAAGTATACCCCCAGCGAGAGCAGGAACACCCCCGCGTTGATAATCAGGAATTTTTTCATGCCTTCCCTGCCGATTTTTGCCAGCAGGGGCTGTTTGGGTGATTCGCCCTCCATCTTAAATCGCCATGCGAACCAGGATTCGCCGCAAAAAGTCATGAAAAAGCGGCCTTTTGTACCCGGTATCGTTCCTTTCTTTGTATTTTTCACACCGCCCGTTCAAAAAGGGCAGTTTTCCTCGTGCAATATGGATTTTACCACCCTTTGCCTGAATTTACAACCCGTTTCCCATAAAAAACAGCCGCTCCCTGCAAAATGACCCAAGGCGCGGCTGCGTTTTGTATTTTTAGTTTTCTTCCCTGTTCCTGGAACGCCCGGAATCAAAGCCTTGGGGATACCGCTTTTGAAGCTTGTCCAGGTTGCTTTGCAGAACAGCCTCCAGGCCTTACCGGATGAGGTTCTGCAAAAAGCGCACTGCCGCGCCGATGTCCCCTTCCGGGTCATCCCCCACTTCCCGCTCGATGGTAAGGAAGCCTTGGAAGCCGATTTCGTGCAAGGCCTTCAGGTAATTGGGGAAATCCACGTCGCCTTCGCCCAAGGGCAGCTCAATATAGGAGGGATCCGCCAGCATTTCAGACTCTACCATGCCGTAAAGCACTTCCGGATCCCGCACAGCCAGCCTGCGCCCGTCCTTGGCATGGGTGTGGACAATGTAATCCTTTAAGGTGTATACAGCCTGTACCGGATCGTCCCCGGTGACCATGACAAAGTTTGCGGGATCCAGGTTCACCGCCACGCCGGTGGAGTGCAGGCCGTCCAGAAAGCCTTTGAGGGTGGCGGCCTTCTCCGGGCCTGTTTCAATGGCAAAATGGGCCTGCATCCCGTCCGCGTAAGCTGCAAGCTTTCCGCAGGCATCCTGCATGATTCCATAGCGGGGATGGGCCTGGTCTTCCGGCACCACGCCGATATGGGTGGTCACCACGTCTGTTTCCAAATCCTTTGCCAAGTCCAGAATGCGCTTGGACTGCTCAATCAGCCCGGGGTTCAGTTCCGGGTTTACAAAGCCCTTGCCCAGGTCGCCGCACAGGGCGGAAACCGTAAGGCCATGATCCTTTACAGCTTTCAGGAATTCTTTGCGTTTTTCCCCTGCCAGCTTTTCCGGGGACATTTCCCCCCGGGTAGCATACACCTGGATGCCATTGGCCCCCAGGGCCGCGGCCTTGTCCAGGGCAGTGAGCATGTCTGTGCGGAAGGAATCCAGCATGACGCCGATAGAAAAGGGATACATAATTTTGCTCCTTGTTTTTATTTTTGTAATGGTGGAAGGGCTGAAATCATGGCTCGCCCATCCAGTTTTTCAAAATCTCCTTGGCGGATCGCTCCATTTCCAGGGCGAAATCCGAGGTGTACTTCCGTTTGCAGAAAGCGGCGGCCTTCTCGTTATCATAATAGGCCAGCAGTTCTTCATCGGTAAGATCGTGATAACCGTTTTCAAAAACGATCATCTCCTTGGGGAAGCGGCTGGGCTGCTTGCGGTCCTTTTGAAGCTGGGTGGGATAGCCGAACACCAGCATGGATACCGGGGCCACATACTGGGGCAGGTTAAAAGCCTTCTGGTGGGTTTCCCACTGCTCAATAATGTCCCCGATATAGCAGGAGCCGATGCCAAAGCTTTCCGCTGCCACGCAGGCGGCATGGGCGGCGATAACCGCGTCGTTGGTGGAGAGGATCAGGTCGCTTAAGCGGGGCTTGGGGGCCTCGCACCCGGCCTGGGCAAATTTGCGCACCCAGCGGCGGTAATCCGCCAGAAAAACCAGCACCAGAGGGGCTGTGGCGATAAAGGGCTGGTGGTCGCAGCTCTCCGAGAGGAGATCCTTCAGCTTCTGGTCGGTCACGTCCAAAATGGAGTAGAGCATGGAGTTGCCGGCAGTGGGGGCGCGCATGGCTGCTGCCAGAATGGCTTCCTTTACGTCGGCGGGGATTTCCTTTTCTTCAAACTGGCGGACAGATTTCCGTTTCATCAATACGTCAATGGTCTGGTTCATAGGTGGAACCTCCCTTTTTCATAGTTTCGTCTATTGTACCACACTTGCCCGCAGGTGTAAATCAGGAAAAAGGGCGGCGGGGGGATTTTTTCTAAAATCCGCATTGCAAATACCGGCGCGCTAAGGTATAATCACCATAAAGCCCGAAAACGATGTGAAACTGATAAGGAGAGTGTATCATCATGAAGGTAGCTGTTATCGGCTGCGGCACCATTGCCAACGCCGCCCACATCCCGTCCTATATGAAGAACCCTGAGGCGGAAATCAAATATTTCTGCGATATCATCCCTGAGCGGGCCGAGAAAGCTGTGAAAGAGTATGGCTGCGGCACGGCCATTGTGGATTACCATGAGGCGCTGGCCGACCCGGAAATTGAAGCTGTGTCTGTCTGCACCCCCAACGACATGCACCCGGTTATCGCCATGGACGCCCTGCGGGCCGGGAAAAACGTGCTGTGCGAAAAGCCTGCCGCCCGCACTTACGCGGAGGCCCTGGAGATGCAGAAGGTACAGCACGAAACAGGGAAGGTTTTGAACATCGGCGTGGTAAACCGCTTTAACGACGGCGTAAACCGCATAAAGGAATACATTGATTCCGGCCGCCTGGGGAACATCCACCACGTATACGTAAGCTTCCGCGCCCACCGCTCTATCCCCGGCCTGGGCGGCGCTTTCACCACCAAGGCCATTGCAGGCGGCGGCGCCCTTATCGACTGGGGCGTACACTACCTGGATATTGTTATGTACTGCTGCGGCGATCCCACTGTGCGCACTGTCACAGGCGAGGCCTTCTGCAAGCTGGGCAAGGATATGGAAAGCTATGTGTATAAAGACATGTGGGCAGGGCCTCCCAAGTATGACGGCGTGTACGACGTGGACGATTCCGTTACCGGCATGATCCGCACCTCCGGCCCTGTGATTACCTTAAACGGCGCCTGGGCGCAGAATATCGGCGCGGAAGACCGCTATATCGACTTTATGGGGGACAAGGGCGGCATCCGGCTGCAGTATGGCAAAGAGTTCACCCTGTACACCGTGGAAAACGGCGCTTTGGTGGAGTTTACCCCCCAGTATACGTCCCGTGACATGTTCCAAAATGAGATAGACGCTTTCGTGGACTGTATCAAGACAGGCAAGAAGCTGCCTTCCCATATCGACACCGTTATTGTCACAGCCCAGATGATGCAGGCCATTTACGATTCTTCCGAACAGCATAAGGAGATTGTGCTGGGCAGCTAAATTTTCAGGCTATGCCCGCTGGCGTGGCAAAGGGCACACTGTAAAAGCAATTTGCTTTTCAGTGTGCCCCTTTTTTCTGTTAAAACAGGCGGAGCTGCTCGGCTGGCTTTTCCCTTAGAGGGATTTTCTTCTTTTCCAGCAGTTCCGGCGGGATTTCCTCCATAAAGGGAGAAGGCTCCCCGGAGGAAAGCAAGACAAGCTCCTCCCGGGCGCGGGTCATGCCCACATAAAACAGGCGGCGTTCCTCCTCGGCGTCTGCCTGGCCTTTGGCGGATTCCAGGGGCAGGGTCCCCTTGTCCACTCCAGCCAGAAAGACTACGGAGAATTCCAGCCCCTTGGCCCCATGCAAGGTGCTGAGATACACAGCCCCGGAAGCGTAACTTTTGCCGGACTGGCGGCGCAGATCTCCCTCCTCGCCTAACAGCAGGGTGTTGAGGAAATCTTCCAGGCTGGAGGAAAAGGCCGCGACGCCTGCCAGGCGCTTTAATGCCCGGGACTTTGGCTGCCTGGCTGCCCAGCTTTCCAAAAGCTTTTCCGGTTTTTCCTTTACCCGGGGCAGATACTCTTCCGCTGCCTGCAAAAAGCCCTGCAGTGCCGGGATATCCCCCAGCCGCCCTTTCAAAGGCTCTATGCTCCCCTGCCCGGTTTCCCCGCAGCAGGCGGCGGCTGTTTCCCGGTGGTAAGCAGGGCAGCCCCACAAAAGCTCCAGGCAGGATTTTAAAGCGCCCGCATCTGTAAAGTCCAGCAGGAACCGGAAAAAGGCGGCTGTGCCCAGCACCTCCTTTTCCTGCAGGAAATCGTCCCGGCCCCCGATTACGCAGGGGATGTCCTCCCGGCGCAGGCAGCGTTCCAAGGCCTCAAGCTGGCGGCGGGTGCGGCACAGCACCGCAATTTCAGAAAAAGCATAGAAGGCTTCCCGCTGGCGCGCCCCCAGCATGTCCATGCCCCCTGTCATGGCGGCAATTTCCTTGGCGCAGAATATCCCCTGGGAAAACTCGTCCTCTCCTTTGCACCACCGCACAAGGGGGCCTTTAGGGGCTTCGCTTGCAAGGACGCGCGGCCCGCCGGGGTTATGGGAGATGACTTCCAGGGCGCTCTGCAGGATTTCCGGGGTGGAGCGGTAGTTTCGCACAAGGCGTATTTCCCGCAGGCCGGGCCTGTCCTCCTTTAGCTGCTGGAAGCACCTGCCTGCCGCGCCCCGGAAGCCATAAATGGACTGATCCGGATCCCCGATGACAAAAAGGCTTTTCCCCTTTTCCGCCCAATGCAGGGCCAGCCGGTATTGCAGGCTGTTGCAGTCCTGGAACTCGTCTATGAGCAGATGGGTAAGGCTTTTGGGGGCTGGCGGGTCAAGGGCCAGGGCTTGTAAAAGGAGATCGTCAAAGTCCAGCCGCCCCTCCAGCAGGATGCGGTATTCCTCCAGCAAACTCTCCTCCACTGCCGTTTCCTTTGGCCCCATGCCGTTTTTCCGCCGGGAAAGCTCCTCTAAAAACCGCCTGGGCGTGACACGAATTCTCCGGCCCTCCAAAAGCTTTTCCGCAAGGGAAAGGGCCTCGCTTCCGCTTACCAGCCCGGGCCTTCCCAACTGCTGCCAGCACACGCTGTGGAAGGTGCCAATGGTCATGCCGGAAACAGCCCGCTTGCCCCCTAGCTTTGACGCGAGCCTGTCCCGCAATTCCCCAGCGGCCTGGTTTGTAAAGGTGACTGCCGTAATCTCCCGGGGCTTTGCCCCCGTTTGGGCGAGCAGGAATTCCACCCTGTCCGCAAGGGTTTTAGTCTTCCCGCTTCCCGGCCCGGCTATCACCGCCACTACTGGCTCCACAGCGCAGGCAGCGGCCTGCTGCTCCGGGTTTGGTATGGCGGATTGGGGAAGCAGAGGCTTTTCCGCGGCTTTCACCTGGGGCTTTTTCCCGGCTTTTTTCTTTTGGCCAGGCTTTTTTCCAGCGCTATACAGGGCAAACAGGCTGGTCTGCCCCTCAAGGGCCTCTATTTCCGCTGGGGTCAGCAGAATCACAGCGCCAAACTGCCCGTCAAACCCAGCTTTGCGCTCCACCCGGCCCTGGCGCAGGCGGCCGATTCCCTCTGCCACAGCAGGCCCTGCCACCTGGCTGATGTCGGAAAGAGGGCTTTCCCGCAGGATGGAAAACTCCGGCCCAAGCTCTGCTATCATGTGTTCGTAACAGGCCCGCACCTTTTTGCTGCCCTCCGAATACCCGCAGCAGGCTCCTATCACCTCTGGCAGGGGCGCTAAGCTTTCAAAGGGCTTGGCCTTTACAGGCCGGAAGCCTTCTTCCCTGTCTGCCAGTTCTTCCACCCGGTGCTCCACCCCGATGGTCAGCTTTTTCCCGCAAACCGGGCAGCGTCCCCCCAGGGCCTCCGTTTCGGCGGGAGAAAGCACCACGCCGCAGTTCCTGTGGCCGTCCAGGTGGTATTTCCCCTCCTCTGGGAAAAATTCCAGGGTGCCCCCAAAGCCTTCTCCCGTCTCAATGGCCTGTTTCAGCGCAGGGTAGGACAGCTCCGTATCCAGCAGGTTCCCTTCCCGGCCCAGCTTCTGGGGTGAATGGGCATCAGAGTTTGACACCAGGGTGTAGCCGTCCAGTTGGGAAACCCGCCAGTTCATAGGAGGATCTGAGGAAAGCCCTGTTTCCAGGGCATGAATTTCCCCGGACATATCCCCAAAACATTCCTCTATGGTGTTAAAGCCGGAAAAAGCCCCGAAAAGGGAAAAATGGGGCGTCCAGATATGGGCGGGAATGAACATGGCCTGGGGGCAGGCCTCCAGGGTGATTTCCAGCAAATCCCGGCAGTCCAGGCCTAGGATGGGCCTGCCGTCGGAGTGAAGGTTGCCGATGGCCTCCAGGCGGGCGGAAAGCCGGCGGGCACTGTCGAAATCGGGCAGGAGGATAACCGAATGCACCTTGCGCACCCTGCCGTCCTTCTTGTAGATGGAGCTGATTTCCCCGGAAATCACAAAGCGCGCAGCCGCCTCAGGCCCGCCCGGAAGCTGGTGCTCCGTCTTTAACGCATAAAGCCCTTCCTCCGCAGGCACAAGCTGATCCTCCAGCTCCCTGCGCCATGCCGGGTGGGTGAAGTCTCCTGTGCCCAGCAGGGCAATCCCTTTTTTCCTGGCCCAGAGATCCAGGTGAGGCCCGTCGCAGTCCCGGCTGGTGGCCCGGGCGTATCGGGAATGGATGTGCAGATCAGCAATGTACATGGAGAACCCCCCTTTTTGTGTAAATCCGTGTGCTTTACACAATTGGCTGTTTCATACTTTTGCGGATAATTTATTATAGCATACCAAGCCAGGCTTGCAAGCCTTTTCTGCATAACACGCCCTTTTTGCGCCCATTCTATAGTATCAGAAAGGAGCGTGCAAAGATGGAAGAAAACCGGACAGCCCTCTCGCCACTGGCAGAAGCGCAGTATCTGGCGCTGGAATATATGCGCCAAAAAGCGCTGACAGATGACGCCCCCGCTGATATTGCCCGGGAGTACAGTACCCTGCGGCAGCAGCTATATGCAGCCTTAAGCGGCAGCGTCTCCCAATAATACGGCAGAAAAGGATCCCGGGCAGCCTGGGATCCTTTTCTTGTAATGCCGATGTCCTTTACAGGCAGGCTTTTGACAGCGCAAATTGCAGCAGGGCCTTGCTTTTTCATGCTTCCTGTGGCAAAATTAAGAAAAACAGCCTGCCATAACGGGGCGAAAATCAAGGAAGATATTGCGGAGGGTATTTATGAAAATCCTGAAAGAGTTTAAAGAGTTCATCTCCAAGGGCAATGTGCTGGATATGGCGGTAGGCGTTATTATTGGCGGCGCTTTTACAGCCATTGTCAATTCCCTGGTAAACGACATTTTTATGCCCCTGCTGGGCCTGCTTACAGGCGGCATGAATTTTGCCGGGCTTTCCCTGCGGCTGGGGGGGAAATGACGGGGACGCGCTGCAATACGGCGCGTTTATTGCTGCTGTCATAAACTTCCTGCTTATTGCCCTGGTGCTGTTTTTGGTTATCAAGGCTATCAACCAGCTGCGCAATTTGAAAAAAGCCGAACCGGATAAGCCAGCCCCTGCGGTGAAGGCCTGTCCATACTGCAAAAGCGAAATTGCCCTGGAAGCTTCCCGCTGCCCCCACTGCACTTCTGTGCTGGAGGAGGGATAAGCATATAATCTTTTCATTCCAAAGCTGCTGATTTGGGCAAAAAAGAAAAAATTCTGCGCTTTTCAAAAACCTATTGCGCCTTTTTGTTCTTTGTGGTAGGATAGGCAAGGTAGGGACAGGCCTGCGGCACGTACCAAGTAATGATACATTCCAAAAGGGCTGTTGATGCAGCCCTTTTTTCTGGCACTGCCTCTTTTTATTCTGTAAAGGAAACTCTCTTTACAGAGCGGATGTAAAATCATGGGAGAAAGGAATGGCGCAGGGCGCGGGAAAGCCCTGTACCCAATGGCGGTTTCTTTATGAGAATTGTGATTGTGGGCGATGGCAAGGTGGGTTCCGCTCTTGCTGTACAGCTCTCCAAGGAAAATCACGATATTGTCATCATTGACAGCAATAAAATGGTGTTGCAGGAATCGGAGCAGTCTTTGGATGTGAACGTGGTATACGGCAACGGGGCGGCTTTGAAGGTGCAGAAGCAGGCTAATGTGGACGCAAGCGATCTGCTTATTGCCGCCACTTCCGCCGATGAGATCAACCTGCTGTGCTGTATTCTGGCGCGGAAGCTGGGCTGTGCCCACACCATTGCCCGGGTGCGCAACCCCGACTATTTTGGCCAGCTTTTCCTTTTGCAGGAGGAATTTGGCCTGAACATGGCCATCAATCCGGAACGGGCCACCGCAAACGAAATTTCCCGCCTGCTGCAGTTCCCCTCCTTTTTGAAGCGGGAGGCTTTTGCAAGAGGCCGGGTGGAGATTGTAGAGCTGGTGCTTAAAAGTGACAGTGTTTTAAACGGCGCGCGGCTGCTGGATCTGTACAAAATTGTGAAGGTAAAGGTGCTGGTGTGCGCGGTAAAGCGCGGCTCCCAGGTGGTTATCCCGGACGGCAATTTCACCCTGCTGGAAGGCGACAGGCTTTATGTTACGGCCTCCACCAGCGACCTGGCAAGGCTTATCCGCAGCCTGGGCATTGCCCAGAAAAAGGTGCGGGACGTGCTGATTATAGGCGGCAGCCGCATTGCCTTTTATCTGGCGGAAGATCTCATTAAGGCCGGCGTCAACGTAAAACTGATTGAAATCGACGAGAACCGCTGCATAGAGCTTGCGGAAAACCTGCCTAAGGCCACCATCCTCCACGCAGACGGCTCTGACCGTTTTGTGCTGGATTCCGAGGGCCTGGCCCAGACAGACGCGGTGGTTACCCTGACGGACTTTGACGAGCAGAACCTTATCATTTCCATGTATGCCAACTTCCTGGGCACCTACAAGGTTATCACAAAAATCAACCGTACAGAATTCAGCGAGGTTTTAAACGAAAAGGGAATTGACTGCGTGGTAAGCCCCAAGGACTTGTGCTGCAACGACATTGCCCGGTATGTGCGTGCCATGGGAAACCGCAAGGGCGGTTCGGTGCAGGCCCTGCACCGGCTGGTGGAGGATCAGGTGGAGGCCCTGGAGTTTACTGCCACCAAGCAGCTCCCCCATCTGGGAGAACCCCTTTACCAGGTGGCATTAAAGCCCGGCACCCTGATTGCCAGCATCACCCGCCGGGGCAAGGTCATCATCCCCAGCGGCGGCGACTGCATTGAGCCTCATGACAACGTGGTGGTTATTTCTCCCGCAGAGCGGGGCATTGCAGACTTGAGCGATATTTTTATTGACGATTGACATTTTGCAGAAAGGAACGGCACGGGGTATAAAGCCCCTGCCGCATGGCGGTTTTTTATGGTGGAAAATCCACGGCACATTGACATCCTGGGCGCGCGCAAGGACGGGGGCGCGGATCTGGTTATGGTTTCCCCTGATCCTCTGGACGAAACGCCGGAAGGCCAGACCCTGCTGCTGGACAAGGTGGAAACCTACTTGAAGTATATCCGTACCCCGGATTTCCGCGGGCAGTGCCCTGCCGCCACGCCGGAAAACACCCATGTTGTCCTGCTGGTGCGGGAGGAGCCTTCCCCCTTTATGCAGGAGCTGCTGCAAAAAATTGCGGCATGGGTGGCGGACAACCATGCCCGATTTTTCGTGCGCATTGAAAAGGAATAAGTTTTTCCGGCTTTCATCATCTCAAATCAGGAAAGGAGCGCCCCGGATACGGCCTGGGGCCTGTGCCTGCTGCTATGAATCACAGAATGATCCTGCGCTTAATCTGCTATATCCTGCGCGTGGAAGCAGTGTGCCTGCTGCCGTCTATCGGCATATCCCTCTATAAAGGGGAACATGCGGCCCTTTTCGGGCTTATCCTCTCCACCGCCCTGGCGGGCGGCCTCAGCCTGAGCACCTACCTGTTCCGTCCCCGCAGCCGGGAAATAGGCGCCAGGGAAGGCTTCCTCAGCGTGGGCCTCTGCTGGATAGCTGTGTCTGCCCTGGGCGCCCTCCCCTTCTTTCTCAGCGGCGCTATCCCCCATTTTATCGACGCCTTTTTTGAGACGATTTCCGGCTTCACCACCACCGGCGCCAGCATTCTCACCGATGTGGAGGCCATGCCCATGGGCCTGCTCTATTGGCGCAGCTTTACCCACTGGCTGGGCGGCATGGGGGTGCTGGTGTTCCTGTTAGCCGTAGTGCCCATGGGAAAGGGGAAAAATTCCCTGCTGTACGTAATGCGGGCGGAAAGCCCCGGCCCCCAGGTGGACAAGCTGGTACCCAAGCTGCAAAACAGCGCTAAAATATTATATGCCATTTATATCGCCTTGACCCTTATCCAGACTATACTGCTGCTGATAGGCGGCATGCCCTTTTTCGACAGCATCACCACAGCTTTCGGTACGGCGGGCACCGGCGGCTTTGGCATCAAAGGGGACAGCCTTGCCGGGTACAGCCATTATCTGCAGGGGGTCTGCACCGTTTTCATGGCGCTGTTCGGGATAAATTTCAGCGTGTTCTATCTGCTGCTCTTACGGCAGTTTTCCCGGGTGCTCCACAACCAGGAGCTGTGGACGTATTTGGGCGTTATGATAGGCTCTGCCGGGCTTATTGCCTGGAATATCCTGCCCCAGTTTGGCGGCGACGTATGGGAGGCCCTGCACCACGCGGCCTTCCAGGTTTCCTCTATTATGACCACTACCGGCTTTGCCACTGTGGATTTTAACCAGTGGCCCACCCTTTCCAAAACTCTTTTGGTGGTGTTGATGGTGCTGGGGGCCTGCGCCGGATCCACTGGCGGCGGTATCAAGGTGGCCCGGGCTGTGGTGCTTACAAAAGCAGGGCACCGGAACATCAAGCGGATGCTGCGGCCCAGGTCTGTTGCCCAGGTGCATATAGACGGGCAGCTTGCCAGCGAGGACATGATTCAGAATGCCTACAGCTATCTTTCCGCTTACTGCGCCATTATCCTTTTGTCTATGCTGCTGATTGCCAGAGACGGCTTCTCCCTGGAAACAAACATAACCGCCGTATTGGCCTGCCTGAACAATATCGGGCCGGGCCTTGACATGGTTGGCCCCACAGGGAATTTCTCCCATTTTTCCGGTTTCAGCAAGCTGGTGCTTTCCTTTGACATGCTGGTGGGCCGGCTGGAAATCTTCCCCATGCTCCTTTTGTTTGTGCCCTCGGCCTGGCGGAAAAGCTGAAAAGCGGGATTTGGAGTGATTGGCTGATGAACAAAACAATCGCAAAGGCGGGGGCTTTTATCGTAACGGTTTCCGTGCTGCTGTTTGCCCTCTGTATGTTTATTCCCTTTGACTTTGGAAGCTATTTTGTGTGTATGCTGCTGCCTATCGGATACATCATGGCGGCCGCCGGCTTTTGCAAGGAAAGCGATGAAAAGCATAAGGTGGCGGCTTTTGCTGGAATGGCCTTTGCCGTGTTGTATGCTGGCTTCATCTTCCTGGTATATTTTGCCCAGACTACATCTGTCCGGCTGGACGGGCTTAACGAGCAGGCCATAAGGATCCTCGATTTTTCAAGGGGCGGGCTGATTTTCAATTATGACCTGCTTGGATATGGCATGATGGCGCTTTCGACTTTCTTTCTGGGGCTTACGATAGAGGCAAAGACAAAAGCGGACAAATGGTTACAGGTTTTGATGGTGGTTCATGGAATTTTCTTTTTCTCCTGTTTTATACTGCCTATGACAGGCATGTTCCGCTCTATGGCGGACGGGGAGAACAGCCTGGGCGGCGTTATAGCGCTGGAATTCTGGTGCGCTTATTTTACCCCCATCGGCATTTTGTCCTTTATCCATTTTAGGAGAAGCAATTTATAATACAGAAGTACATAGTATGAAACGTGCAGGACAAGCCATAACGGCCTGTCTTGCGCTTTTTTCTATTTGGAGAGGGGTTCCAGCCCCTCTAAAAATTTTTCTATATTTGCCACAGTGCGGGGCGACAGGAAATGCTCAATTTTTTCCACCTCTTCCAGCTCGCTTTCTGTCTGGTTAATGGTACACAGAAGCCTGCCCACCACCTGGTGCCTGTGTACCAGATAGGCCCCCATGCGCCTGCCCCATTCCGTCAGGGTGATGTAACCGTATTTGGGAAACTCAATCAGCCCCTGGCCCCGGAGGTTTGCCGCCATTTTGGAGGCGGAGGGCGGCTTTACGTGCAGGGCCTGGGCCAGGGCTGTGATGCGCACATAGCCCTCCTCCCCCATGCGGTATATCATCTCCAGATAGTCTTCCATGGACGCGGTAAGCTGCCCATGCTCCAGCAGCGTATACCCTTTCATGGTGTAAAACCCTTCCTGCATCCCGGCTCCTCCCGTCACAAGTTTTTCTCTCAGGAATATAGTAGTGGAGAGAAAGAATTTTGCCTTTCCCTAACAAATTATTCAGGAGTGACTGTATATATGAAACCATTCAGCAATCTTTCCAGCCTGCTGCCAGGGCAGTCGGCTGCCGTGACGGAGCTGTCCGCCCAAGGCCCTATGCGACGCCGCCTGCAGGATATCGGCCTTGTACATGGCACAGTTGTAAAATGCCTGGGGGCAAGCCCTTTGGGCGACCCTTCTGCCTATTTAATCCGGGGGGCTGTTATCGCCCTGCGCAGCCAGGACGCCGCCGGGGTTCTGCTGGACGGGCCGGCGGTTTGACGCTGAAGAAAGGAGCGTGGCAGAACTATGGGGCTTTCTAAGGACTCCACCGGAGCGCGTGCCGCCGGGAGCGAACTGGTTATTGAGAAAAAAGAGCCGGGAGATCTGGTGCTGGCACTGGCGGGAAATCCCAACGTGGGCAAAAGCACTGTGTTTAACGCTTTAACTGGAATGCATCAGCACACAGGCAACTGGCCTGGAAAAACTGTGACCAATGCCCAGGGATATGTAAACCGCCAAAATCAGGGGTATGTTCTGGTGGACTTACCTGGATGCTACTCCCTGCTGGCCCATTCCGCCGAGGAAGAAGTGGCCCGGGACTTCCTCTGCTTCGGCGGCGCGGACGCTGCTGTGGTGGTGTGCGATGCCACCTGCTTGGAGCGGAATTTAAACCTGGTGCTACAGGCCATGGAGATCACCCCCCGGGTAGTGGTGTGCGTGAACCTTTTGGACGAGGCCAGGCGCAAGGGTGTCAAGGTTCATCTGGAGAAGCTTTCAGAGCTTTTAGGCGTGCCGGTGGTGGGCGCCTCTGCCCGCAGCGGCACAGGCCTGGAAAAGCTTTTAGAGGAGGCGGGAAAAAGCGCCCGGGGGCTGTCTCCTGAGGCTGGCAGCGCCCCCATCCCCTATTCCCCCTTTACCGAGGAGGCTGTGGCAAAGCTGCAGCCCGTTGTAGAGGGCTTGTGCGGGGGGCGGGTCAATGCCCGGTGGCTGGCCCTGAAGCTGCTGGACAGCAGCGACACAAGCCTGGACATTGCCATAGAGAAAAACCTGGGCCTGCGCCTGCGGGCACAGCCGGAGGTGCGGGAAATCCTGGAGGCCTTAGAAAAGCAGTGGGAAAAGGAAGGCCTTACCCCGGAGCGGCTGCGGGACGACATTGCCGCCGGGGCCGTGGGCAAGGCAGAGGAGATTGCCCGGCAGGCGGTTTCCTTTGGGCAAAACGGCTACAGCGAACGGGACAGGAAATGGGATCGGCTTTTAACAGGCAAGGCCACAGGGTTCCCGCTTATGCTGCTTTTGCTGCTGGGGATTTTCTGGCTTACCATCACCGGGGCAAACTACCCCTCCCAGCTCCTCAGCACTGCCCTTTTCTGGCTGGGCGACCGCCTGGGGGATCTGTGCGCCCTGTGCCAGCTTCCGCCCTTCCTCACTGGGCTGCTGGTTGACGGCATGTACCGCACCCTTGCCTGGGTGGTTTCCGTAATGCTGCCTCCTATGGCGATTTTCTTCCCCCTCTTCACTCTGCTGGAGGATTTAGGGTATCTGCCCCGGGTGGCCTTTAACCTGGACAAATGCTTTCAGGCCTGCGGGGCCTGCGGGAAGCAGTCCCTCACCACTGCCATGGGCTTTGGGTGCAACGCCGCCGGCGTGGTGGGGTGCCGCATTATCGACTCCCCCCGGGAACGGCTGATTGCCATGCTCACCAATAATTTCGTCCCCTGCAACGGCAGGCTGCCCATGCTTATTGCCCTTATCACCATGTTTTTTGCCGGGGCCGCGGGAGGTTTTGGCGGCTCCCTGCTTTCTGCCCTGCTGCTTTTGTGCGTCATCCTTTTGGGTCTGTTCATGACACTGGCTGTTTCCAAATTCCTCTCCAAAACCCTGCTGAAAGGCGTGCCCTCCTCCTTCACCCTGGAGCTGCCTCCCTACCGCCGCCCGCAAATCGGCAAGGTTATTGTCCGCTCTGTGTTTGACCGCACCCTGTTCGTGCTGGGCAGGGCAGCGGCGGTGGCTGCCCCGGCAGGGCTTGTCATCTGGCTTTTAGCCAACATCACCCTGGGAGACGCCACCCTCCTGGCCCACTGCGCCAGGTTTTTAGATCCCTTTGCAAGGCTTTTCGGCCTGGACGGCGTGATACTTTTAGCCTTCATCCTGGGCCTGCCGGCAAATGAAATCGTTATCCCCCTTATCATCATGGCCTACACCAGCGGCGGGGCTTTGACAGAGCTGAGCGACCTGGCAGCCCTTCATGCCCTGCTGGCAGATAACGGCTGGACATGGGTAACAGCCCTGTGTACCATGCTGTTCGGGCTGATGCACTGGCCCTGCTCCACCACCTGCATGACCATCAAAAAAGAGAGCGGAAGCCTGAAATGGACGGCTGTGGCCTTCCTGCTGCCCACAGCCTGCGGACTGGGCCTGTGCTTTATAACAGCCTGTGCCGCAAGGCTCCTGGGGCTTGCGTGAAGAACCTGAAAGCGGGTTTGAAAATCCTGCACGCTGCATTTTTCAAAAAACATGGCATACACTATAGGGGAATCCCTGTATTTTTCCTGGAAAGGCAGGATGCCTCATGTCAAAACGCATAAACCATACCCCTATCCAGTGGAAGCCCTTATTCATAAGCCTTTTCATTCCCCTGGCTGTGGGGGGCCTGTCCGCCTGGCTTACCCATGACGCCATGGATGCATATAAAAACCTGAAGCAGCCGCCCCTGGCGCCGCCGGGCTGGGTGTTCCCGGCTGTATGGAGTGTCCTTTACGCGCTGATGGGCTTTGCCGCCTATCTGGTGTGGGTGCGGGACAGCACCGGGCGCACCGGCGCCCTTTTCTGGTATGGCCTGCAGCTTGCCTGCAATTTCCTCTGGACACTTATCTTCTTTAACATGGGGCAGTATGCCCTGGCTTTTTTCTGGCTCCTTGGCCTGTGGATACTCATTTTCATAACCACAGTGCGTTTCTTCCGGGAAACCAGCGCCGCCGGCTGGCTGCTGCTCCCCTATCTGTTGTGGACTGCCTTCGCGGCTTACCTGAACCTGGGGGTATGGTTTTTAGGGCTTGCTTAAAAAATCGCAAACGCCGTCTTTTTGTTCAAGATACACGCTTTCTTTGTTGGAAATCCTCGAAAGGCGACAGCCTTTCTTGCGGTTTCCGCCTTGAAACCGCTGCATTTTGATTCAAAAATCCGTCACTTGCTCTATTTTCAAACAAGCCCTGAACCACTGAACCCCAGGCCGCGCCTCTCCTGCTCACCGGGCGGAGAGGCGCTTTTTTGCTGCCATAAGGCGGAAAATGCAAAAGAAACCTGGAAAAAGCCGGGATTTTCGGCAGACAGGCCCTTGCATTGCGGAAAAGAACATGGTATAATAGCAAAGTTGTTTGAGACAAAGTTTCAAACTTCCTTGCTCCGCGACAATACATCATAAGAGCGCGGGGCCAACAGACCAAAAGGAGGTGCAATACAAATGGCAGAAGGAAAGAACCTGTATGAGACGGTTATCGTCACTTCCGCAAAGCTTGGGGAAGAAGGCAGCGCCGCGCTGGTAGAGCGGTTCAAGGCTCTCATCGCGGAGCACGGTACTGTGCAGAGTGTTGACGACTGGGGGAAGCGGCGGTTTGCCTATCCCATCCAGAAGCAGACCGAGGGCTATTACACGCTTATCAACTTTGAGAGCAGCCCTGCGTTTACCGCTGAGCTGGACAGGCGGTACCAGATTACAGACGGCATCATGCGCACCATTATTGTCAAGCGCGATCCCCGTCATGTGAACGCCCAGAAGCCTCAGAAGGCCCACAAGGCTGAAGAATCCAACATTGATGTGGAAGCCATCGCAGCCGAAGCTGTGGAGGCCCCCGCAGAGAGCGCCCAGTAAGGCGCTTGTTTTGGGAAAGCGAGTTCTGAAATTATGCTGAATGTTGCCGTAATCATGGGGCGGCTGGTAGCCGACCCTGAGTTGAGACATACCGCAAATGATATTGCCGTTACCAGCTTCCGCGTGGCGGTTGACCGCAGCTATGCCCGCCAGGGCACAGAGCGCCAGACTGACTTTATCGACGTGGTGGCCTGGCGCCAGACTGCGGAATTTGTCTGCCGCTATTTTACAAAGGGGCAGATGATAGCCGTAAACGGCTCTATCCAGACCCGCAATTACGAGGACAGGCAGGGCAACAAGCGCACCGCCGTGGAGATTGTGGCAAGCGACGTGAGCTTTACCGGTTCCAAGCGGGAAAGCGGCGGCGCAGGCGCTTTTGACGGCCCTCCCCCGCCCCAGCAGCCGCCGGCCCTTTCAGAGCCGGCCCCCGCTTATTCCAGCGGGAGCAGCGAATCCTTTGAGGAGATGTTTAACGACGACGATCTCCCCTTCTAAGAAGGCAAGCGCTGTTTTGCAACGATTCTGTATCAAGATACTGTAAAGGAGGCTTTTTGGCTATGGCAGATAGACCTGAAAGAGAAGTGCGCCGTGGACGCAAGGGGCGCAAAAAGGTATGCAGCTTTTGCGTAGACCGGGCTGAATTCATCGACTACAAAGATGTGGCCAAGCTGCGCCGCTTCATTTCCGAGCGCGGGAAGATCCTTCCCCGCCGTGTTACCGGCACCTGCGCCCGCCACCAGCGGGCACTTACGGTGGCAATTAAGCGTGCGCGCCATCTGGCTCTGCTCCCCTACACCAGCGACTGATGAATACGTTTTGGAGAGGCCTTCCGCCAAGCAGGCGGTGGGCCTTTCTTTCACTTGGAGGCACGTGTATGAAATTTTTTGATTCCCATGTTCATTTTTTTCCGGACAAGCTGGCAGGCAAAGCCCTGCCCCAGCTCTCCCGCACCTGCGGGTGCCCTTATTACAGCGACGGCACCAGGGCGGGCACCCTGGCAAAAATGGAGGCCTGGCAGGAGGAAAATTCCTTTGCCGGCGCCATGGCCCTGCACATTGCCACCAGTCCCCACCAACAGGCTTCCGTGAACAATTTCGCGGCACAGAGCCAGCAGGGGAATCTGTTCTGCTTTGGCAGCGTGTTCCCCACCGCGCCGGACGCTTTAGAGGAAATGGAACGCATAAAGGCGCTGGGGCTGCATGGCGTAAAGCTTCACCCGGACTACCAGGCGTTTTTCATAGAGGATCCCTGTGCCCTGCCCCTCTATGCCCAGGCGGAAAAGCTGGGCCTTCCTGTGGCTTTCCACACAGGGCGGGATCCCTATTCCCCCTATCTTGTCCACTGCCACCCTGCCGCCGTGGCGCGTGTTGCCCGCCGTTTCCCGGGGCTGACCATTATCGCGGCCCACATGGGCGGCATGGAGCAGCCGGAGGACGCCGCCAAATACCTTTGCGGGCAGGAAAACGTGTATTTTGACACAGCCTTTGCCTCCCGCTTCCTTACGCCGGAGCAGTTTACAAAGCTTGTGCGCCTCCATGGCCCGGAACGCGTGCTGTTCGCCACAGACTGCCCCTGGAGCACTGTGCCTGAGGAGCTTGCCCTGCTGGGGGCGGCAGAGTTGACGGAGGAGGAGCGGGAAAATATCGCCTGGAAAAACGCCGCCAGATTATTCCATCTGGATATTTGACTTTTTTCCGGAAAGCAGGTACAATATAAACATGGTAATAAGACATGGGAAGCCACTGGAGCGCTTCCTTCACTTGCTTAATAAAAAGGAAATCTGCCTATGAAAAAACTGCTTTTTAGCTTATGCCTTTTCTCCCTGCTTCTTCTGCTTTCCGGCTGCGAGTCCGCCTCCCGCCTGAACCTTTCCCAAGGCTATGGCAACGGGCTGAAGCTGGTACACCTGAGCGCCGGCTCTGGTGAAACCTACCAGCGCATTACAGACTTCCAGGCAGCGCTGGAGAATTCCACCCCCTTGGAAAAGGATCCCGCCCTGTTCGCCTATTACCCGGACTTCCTGCTGGAAATTCAAACCCCAGGCACCCAAGAACCGCTGCAGGCGGTGGTGGATATCAACGGGGATTTTGTGGACTTCTACTATGTAGGCCAGGAGGATACCCTGTACCGGGCGCAGGCCAGCGCGGAGGAATTTTTGGCCCTTGTCCACGGGGACTAGAGCCTGTTTGAAAATAGAGGAAATGACGAATTTTTGACGCAAAAATGGCTGATTATGGGCAAAAAGACAAGGCTTTCAATTTTTTAAACATGCCTTAACCCCAAGCTGCACGCGAAAACCTGCCGGAATGCTTTCAAAACCTGCATATAAAACCAGGCGCACCCCTTTTATGGCGGAGCGCCTGGCTTTTTGTCCTTTTGTTATATGTTGTTTTCCAGCCTGCCGGGCAGGCCGGTGTTTCCTTTACTTCTTTTCGATTGCCGCCGGGGCCGCAAAGCCTTCCCGTATCACCCGATAGACCGCCTCCGAGAACTTGGGTTTGCGGTCATAGGTGTACAGGCCGTTTTGCTCCTGTTCTACGTCAGTAAGCTGGGTGTAGCAATAGGCGCACATTTTGGGATCGTCCAGCAGGGCTTTAGTGAGGGCCGCAATGCGCTTGCCTGCTTCCTCCTCTGTAAGGGGCCTTGCGCCGTATCCCCAGCCGGTCAGGCCGCCTTCGCCGTTTTCCATGCGCACCCGCTGGGTGGCGGCCTCCTCCGCGTTCCACCAGGTGCCGCCGTATTCGCTGACAAAATAGGGCTGGCCCCCATACCGCTGGCGCTGGGGATAGTTCTAATATGGCTCCGGGTTTTCCGCATAGCGCTTGTAGAACACTTCCGGATCCTGCTCGTAATCATGTACGTCATAAATGTCTGTGACAACATGGAAGTTGCCGCTGGTGTCAATGACGGGCCGGGTGGGATCGGCGGCCTTGGTGGCATAATAGATGCCGGAAAGCACCCGGTCGTCCTGAGGGCGGCCGTTAAAGTCCCAGGTTTCATTGAAAGGGCACCAGCCGATGAGGGCAGGATGGTTAAAGTCCCGCTTCACTTCCTCCAGCCACTGGGGCAGTACTGTACACAGGGCGTCAGCCTCTGCTATGTTCAGGCCCCAGTTGGGGAATTCGCCCCACACCAGGTAGCCCATACGGTCGGCCCAATAAAGGAACCGCTCCTCGAAAACCTTTTCGTGAAGCCTGGCCCCGTTGAAGCCCATTTCCATGGAGAGCCGGATGTCCTGCCGCAGGGCCTCGTCTGTGGGGGCCGTGTAAATGCCGTCGGGATAAAAGCCCTGATCCAGCACCAGGCGCTGGAACACAGGCTTGCCGTTGATTGTAACAGCCCCGCCCTGCAGCTCGATTTTCCGCAGGCCAAAATAAGAGGACACCTTGTCCGCCGCCTTCCCTTCCCCGCTTTCCAGAGTGAGGGCCAGATCGTAAAGCCTGGGGGAACCCGGCTCCCACAAGGCTGTTTCGGACAGGGGCAGGGTGAAAGCGGTGCAGGAGCCTGTGCAGGCGGCGGCAGCCTCCCCTGCCTCCCTGCCTTCCAGGGAAGCGGCAGCCCGCAGCTTCATGCCGGAGGCGGGAACATTGGTGAAAGCCCGCAGGTGGACGCAGGCGTTGTCCGGATCGGGAACGGCCTCCAGGGAGGCAAGGTATACCTTCGGTACAAACTCCAGCCAGACCGTCTGCCAAATGCCTGTGGTGCGGGTGTAGAAGCAGCCAAAGGAAGCAAACTGATGGCTCTGTTTGCCAGAGGGCTGCTTGCCGGTGCGCAGATGGTCGGAAGCGTATACGGTGACAGCATTTTCCCCAGCATGGACTGCCTCTGTGATGTCCACTGTAAAGGAGGTATAGCCTCCATCATGGGAGCCTGCGGCCTGTCCGTTTACAAACACCTCGCAGTGGTAATCCACTGCGCCAAAGTGGAGGAGCACCCGGCCCTCCAGTTCCTGTTCCGTCAGGGCAACCTCCCGGCGGTACCACACCGCGTCCACAAAATCTGTGGCGCCAAGGCCGGAAAGGCTGCTTTCCGGGCAGAAGGGCACTGTAATGGAAAGGGGCAGGCTGTCTTTCTCAGCCCAGCCCTGGGCCTTTTTAGAATCGCTGTAATCGAAATCAAACTGCCAGGCGCCGTTTAAGCTGCGCCAGCTTTCCCGGTAAAACTGGGGCCGGGGGTGTTCGGGACGGGGGATGGAAATGGGGTCCATAGGGAGCCTCCTTATATGGGGTTATTTGAAGCGGCTGTGCCGCCTGTCCAGAAGAAGCTGTCCGCTTCTTCTAAACTGCGATAACTATAGCATACAGCCCTCCAAAAAGCAACATCAAACCGCATTCTTTTTTATTATTATTTCTGAAAAAACAGAGAGCCGGCCTTGCCACCTGTTCCTTTCAGAGACGGCAGGAAAAAATGCGATATTTTCGACCGAATGTTTTGCAATTCCTGTCAACATATGGTATACTAAAAAGAAAAAGCAACAACAGCTTATAGAAATGGAGAGGAATATGCGGCTTTTTAAACACATCGCTATCGGGGCTGTCTGTGTGCCGGTATTCCTTTTCGCCTTGTTTGTGGCATATGAGCTTATAGGCATGGCGGTAAACCATATTGCCACCAGCATGCAGACCAGCCGACTGGAAAAGACGCTGGAGAAGGAGCTGCCTGGTGTGGAAATCCTTGGCTCCTATTCTGAAACTAGGAACACCAGCGGCACAGGCAACCATGTGGACATGCTGTCTGTCGTGCTGTTTAGGACAGAGCTGGAGAGGGACGGGATAACCCGCAGGCTGGAACCCTTCTTCCGCTTTACAGATGGCTGGAGCTGTTGGATTGCCGATGCAGGCGTTATAAAAAGGGAACATGAAAAGGATCGGTACGCGCTCTCCTTTTTTGATAAGCTGGACGCCCCGGCAGAGCTTACCAACTGCTATATCCTTTATTTGAATGAAAGCGCGCCCTTTCCGGATAATATAGAGGGCCATTAGGTGGGAGGGAGATAGGAAATGGGCCAGCCCCTTGCAGACAGGATACGGCCCGCCGCCCTTAGCGAGGTGGTGGGGCAAAAGCATATTTTAGGCCCTGATAAGGCCCTGCGGCGGATTATCGAATCCGGGCAGGTGCCCAACATGGTTTTTTACGGGCCTTCCGGCGTGGGCAAAACCACAGTGGCCTCCATTATCGCCAAAAATACGGACAGGCACCTGGTAAAGCTTAACGGCACCACAGCTTCCACCGCGGATATCAAGGAGGCTGTGCAGAGCACAGGCACTTTTGAAGGGATAAACGGGGTGCTGCTGTATCTGGACGAAATCCAATACTTTAACAAAAAGCAGCAGCAAACCTTGCTGGAGTGCATAGAAAACGGAAGCGTAACGCTGATTGCTTCCACCACAGAGAATCCTTATTTTTATGTATATAACGCCATTTTAAGCCGCTCTACTGTGTTTGAGTTCAAGCCTGTGGAGCGGGAGGAGGTGGAAAAGGCGGTGCAGCGGGCCTTCTCCATTTTGGCTGATGATCTGGGCCAGGAATTGGAGCTGGAAGAAGGGGTGTGCAGGCACATTTCCTTTGCCTGCGGAGGCGACGTGCGCAAGGCCATGAACGCTGCGGAACTGTGTGTGCTGGCCTGCGGCGGGGACGGCGGGCCTGTCCGGGTGACCCTGGAAAGCGCCCGGGA